>Ga0209589_1006704_pt1 | contig 18926 bp, 12 predicted proteins | sample CowpeawhiteBW_FD_187525 | JGI IMG/M metagenome (GOLD analysis project Ga0209589, IMG submission 187525) | Root nodule microbial communities of legume samples collected from California USA - Cow pea white BW (SPAdes) (version 2) | ecosystem: Host-associated > Plants > Roots > Nodule | place: USA...
TTAGTTGAAAAAAAAAAATGATGTGGGTGTAGAGAGTATTTTGGGCTAAAATAGAAACAAAGCCTCAAAAGAAAATACATACAAGATTAAAACAAGATTTTTTCTTTTTATTTATTTATTATTATTATTATTATTATCCTGTTATTATTATTATTTAGACAAAGGAAAAAAAACCAAAGAGAAAATTATTTATTTTTTTATATTTTATATTTTTTTATTTTTTTATTTTTGACCCTTTTTTTGAAAAAAACAAATTATTACTATTTATTCTATTATTTATTTAGCCAGACGAAATTGGGTGTTGACATTTGCACTTCTCTAATTCTTTCCCATCACCACTCCCACTTACAGACCTTCTTTTTTATCTCTCTTCAAAAAAAATATTGAAGGAGGTAGAAAATCGAAAGAAAATATTCTCTACACTTCCTCTTTCTCTTCCATTACCACCCACATAAACACACCTCCGTTTTACCTTTGTTGGGAAAATGAGAGGGTGAGATTGATATAGAAGAGAACATATATTGAAAAATTTCGAAGGTACGTCATTGCCAATTTCTAATTCTTTTGATTTATTTTTCTCATTTTTCATTATATATTTTTTAATCATAATAAATATTTTCTCTTCATCTGTTTTAGTATTTGTCTGGTCGCTTGCATCGTATAACACCAATTTTAAAATTTATTTTTCTTGAAAATATATCAAAAAGAATATAAAGAACTAAAGATAAAAAACATTTTTCTTTGTTTAAATTTAGTGTCTGTCTGGGCGCTCGCGTCGCGTGACACTCATTTTCAAATAATTAAAAATACCAAAAAACATAAAAAGGTTTTTTAAATTATAAAGAAATAAAAAAATCAAATCAACAATTTCTAAAAGATTCTAAGGAACTACGTAACCCCCGATTCTCCATTGTTAATGGAGATACGTAGGAGCGAGGATTAATCTTCGTTGGGCCAAAAATACCAAAAAGTTATTTTTGTTTATTTTGTAAATTCATTTATTATTATTTTTGGGAAAAATTAAATATTTTGAAAATCACATCCTTTTGCATATTTAGTTAAAGGTACCCTTCTTAGGACGAACATTGTGGGGTGCTAATACCTTTCTCACGCGTAACCGACTTCCAAACCCAAAATCTGATTTTTGCAGACCTTGTCTTATCTTGTTGATTTTTCTGTAGTTTTCCAGAATAAACTATGATGGCGACTCCAAACCTTGGTTCTTTTTCAAATTTAATTTTTGGTTCGTTGTCGTGATTTCGATTGCGACAAGCACTATTTTAATCCATAACATTATATATGCATAAATTCGTGCATATAAGAATACTTAATAAGAACATGAGAAAAACAAAGGAAAAAAGGATAAGAATGATATAGAACATACCTATAAATGATTATAATTTATAGGATTCTTTTGAAAATGGTTAAAAAGGTCCTAAACCAAGGTTTCATAGTTGTTGTTAATATGTTATTATAAATTATACAAGGAAAATGATAAAATGACTCTCATTTTTTTGAATCTTCCTTTACTCATTGACCTCGTAGTAGATGTGGTTTTTCTTTTTTTTTTTTATTATTTTTTTTAGAATAGACACTATGGCACAATTGGTGGAGGGCAAAAGTGGAAAGGCAGATGGAGAAAGGCAATTTTATGTTTTCGAATAGTTATGGAGTATCACTTTGTCGCAGATGTTTGAGTTTCTCCCGTTCTGAAAAGATTGTTCAAGTTTTGGTTATCTTCACATTTAGAATAGACGAAGGTAGCGACTTTTTCATTATGGTAAGGTCTTCTCCCCTCCTGAAATGTTTGTTTTCTTTTTTCATAGGTGTGTGGTAGAGGTACTATTTTTGTATTTTAGAAGTAAACGCCATCTTCTTATTTGTTTGTCTTTGTGGTGTCGCTCTATCGGCTTTTATCTTGGTCATTCTGAACACATGTCATGATGAGTTTGAGTTAGTCGTCCCTTGGCGAAAGTGGTAATTTGGCGAGTTGTTCCTCCTCCTTTGGCTTTGGAGGAAATGTTTTTGAAGGTTTGAGTTCGAAGAAGCACGATGGTTGTGCACGATTGGAGAGGCATGGACCATTGTTTTACGGTTTGTTGGCTTACGATCTTTTCTAGTGTTTAAAAAACCCAAAGTTTTGATTTTTCTAATTTCATATGTTGATTGTAGGGTTTCAATTTTTGTGTTCTTTACTACACTTTCAATTTTGGTTGAGTATGATGGAGTTGAAGTTGTTTATTGATCATTCATGAAATTAAATGTGCAACGTGCGTTATGTAATCATTGATTGGATAAAGCAAGCAGTTAAAAAGCACTTTGTGCAAAGTATAGGTTGTCATGAATTTTGACAATTTTGTTTAAGTAGAGAGGTTGCCCATAAATTAAAAACATGAGTTTATTTGATTTAAGTGACGAATTATGTTGAGTTAAGTGATGAATTGTGTAACATCCCGACCATATATTACAAATTCAAATAAATTTATTAATAAATAATTGAAAAGGTAACTTTTATTCAACGCATTTCTCTAAACCTGAGAAATAAAAACTTTATTATAATTGCCAAAATGTTTAAAACATTAAATTTAATTCAACCTTACGTATCCAAATTCAAATCCAATTTTCAAATCCAGATTACAATGTAATAAAAATAACTGTAGAAATAAAATCCCCAAGTTACCCCGCTCCGACGGTAAGTTTGACCAACATCTCCTGCAACATCAACTGCTCCCATGTAAAGTTACATGATCATTGCGAATCAGAAACAAATAGGGTGAACTTAACAGAATAAAAGTGCACTACATAATATAATAAATAACCATTCAATAATTCAAACACTTCTAATAACCCTCAAGTCTCACACCCCAAACTTCATCACTTGCTTTGGACGCCTTTTAGTTTTACACCCTTTGATGATTACTTTGATCAATCCTTGCTGCCACGAGTGTCTACTCGCCCCTCCGACTACAGACCACCACCTATAGTCCACACGTGGGAATGATCTTGTCACGGCCACAATCCGTAACACCAAGTGGAGTTCCCTAATACGAACCACAATCCGTATTTGTTTCAAGACTACCAAACTCATCGGATAACATTGAGGAGGGCAATCTTCCGGAACTCATCCGTACGAGCCACAATCTCACACACTCCACTGGACTTCCAAAACCACTAGGCTACAACCTCGAGTGGCCACATGTTACCACAATGCAAGTTACACTCGTAACTGGGCCCCCAACAAAGCATCGCATGAAAACCTCCATCCAAAGTTGTGTAGAATCCTCCTCGTAATCCAATTTAGCACTTGGAATCGCCTGGCTCCTCGTTCGAATCACCTGGCGAAAATTGGTTCTAGATCACTTGGTAGGGCACTTGGTGTCGCTGGGTGCCATCCCATTGAATTTTGGTCCATGCCCAATTTTACAACACACCGCCTGACGAGACCACTTTCGTCGCCAAGCGCTAGCTCTCGGATTTTGCTTCAAAGTTCACTTTGGGGCTTATCTCTTGGCAGTTTACACCGTTCCGTCAGATGCCACACAGTAATTGATAATTTACTGGTTTTTGGCACTCTAGAATATGTTCCAATGAACCTATTTACACAAGACACTCAATTCACGCAAAACATGCATCCATGACAAGTAAATACACTTTCATATCTTTAAGTTAAACTCAAGTACACAATATCACATGGTCATACATAAAACACAACCATATCATTGCTTTCATTCATCCCGGAGAATCACAATAAATTTACATAAAACCATCAAAACAAAATGTTATATCCAACATAAAATGTTGGACAACCAAAATATCGCACGGACAATAAAATAGTAATAATAATAATAAAAACAATACCAACGACAATAATGATAATAATAATAATAATAAAATAAAACAATAAATATAAAAATAAAAATAATAAAAATAATAATAAAATAAAATAAAACAATAATACTAACAAGACAAAATAATAATGATAAAAATAATAAAATAAAGCAATAATAATAAAAAATAATAACGATATTAAAATCACAAATAAAATAAAACAATGATATTAATAATAATAATAAAATAGTAAAATAAAATAATAATAGTAATAGTATTAATAATAATAATAAAAAATAATAATAATAATAATAGTAACAATAGTAAAATAATAGTAATAAGAATAAGAATAATAATAATATTACAATAAACTAAAAATAATAATAATAAAAATAAAAATAAAAATAAAAATAATAATAATCATAATAATAATAATAATAAATAATAATAATAATAATAATAATAATAATAATAATAATAATAATTGTGTCGTATTTAGAAGAAAAACTCTAAACAACACATCAATCCAAAAGGAAGAATCATAATAATCATAACAATGATGGGATCACAAAGAGAACAATACAACGAAAACCACAAACACACTGATACTCTTTCTAAAACCACATTCAACAAATATCAAGAGGTTAAACGATATTATAGCATATAATATTATTAAAACAAGAAATGACAGCTCCCCTAACCTGGATTTCTCGCTCCAAAAGTGTTTCTAAACTTTCTCTTTGCTCCAGATCGTCCTTCCTTTGAACCTCCAACCTTGAGACCTTCTCCCAGCCCTCTGACACTCTCCTCACTCCTCTCTTTAGGGTTCTGAACTCCCTAGGTTGCAACCATACGAAAATTCACTTGATTCTTCTAACTTTTCAACCATAAAACTAATTTTATTAAATTAAAACAAAATTAATTAAAATCCTCTTTGTCTGTGTCCAAATTTGTAGAACCTACTTCCAGCTCTTCACCTACTCAAATTTGTCACTAAGGCAAAAGTAAAATATTATGATTTTACTCTAGCTCAGGTTCGAACACACAACCACCCTATTGCCCAGTCAAAGCATAACCATTTCGTGTTTCATGATAATTCCTATGCATCTAGGATTACATTATCACGCACTATGATCACACATATTCTCAAAAGAATAAAATAATTATTTTAACACACAAATGGCATACACAAGACTTAACCCAAGTCCTCTGAACACAATCATGTACTCTCAAACATTTGAGTTAGTATTACTCCACGTCATAATTCCCAACATTAAATGAGATTCTCACTACCCGCATTTATTAATTATTTATTTATTTAATTAATTAAATTTTGCGGCTCTTACATTCCCCCCAACTTCTAAAATTTTCGTCCTCAAAAATTGGACTTTCCCAGAAATAGGTGCGGATAGGATTGTCTTATCACATATGCACACACATGCATATCATACTTCATAATCATAACCTAGTACCTAATTCACCTATCAAATAATATCGAATAGTATACCATTCTCTCATATCCAACCAGTTTCCTTTCCTGTGCACCAACGCCTCTTGGAAAAATATTTTCTCCCCTTGCACACCAACGCCTCGTGAAGAAACAAGCAGCAACCCTTACCTATTCACCAAAATCCGGTAAGAGCATTATATTCCCTAGGACTTACAAGCAACCACCCTTGCGTACTCACCAAAACCCAACAAGAGCACAACCCTTACTTGCTTACCATAACCCGGTAAGAGCATTGTTTTCTCTAAGACCTATAAGTAACAATCCTTGCTTGTTCACCAAAACCTGCCAAGAGCACAACCCTTATCTGTTAACCAAAACCCGGTAAGAGCGTTGCTTTCCCAAAACTCACAAGCAACAACCCTTGCTTGTGCAACAAAAACCCAGCAAGAGCACAACTCTTTCCTGCTCACCAAAACTCAGTAAGAGCGTTGCTTTTCCTAAGACTCATAAGCAATAATCCTTGCTTGCTTAAAAAAACCGGGTAAGAGCACTATTACTAAGCTTAGACCAAAGTCTTACGGTAGAACAAAACCCTCTTTTACCCCCTCACCAAAGTCTTATGGGTAAAAGTGCAACCCATTTTACTCGACTCTCCAAAGTATTCTGAGTAAAAGTACAACCTAGTTTTACAGATATGAGAGAATTCATACTATACATCAAATACCTAAACAAGCATAACATGCTCCATCACCATATCATTGCAAATCATACCTTACCTACCAGGTGAATATACTGCTTCTGCTCCTAACATCGCAAACATCCTTCCTATCACTTTCAGCTTCTCTATGAGAATCTTTTGTTGTTGTCGTGGTACTTCAAACTTCCCCTTCTCAGGGCAAGAGTTTGTGTAATGACCCGGCTTGCGACAAATATAACACTTCCTCTCATCCGACTTCGTTCCCGAAAGTTTCGGACAAACTCATCGAAAATGGTCTCTCTTGCATTCGAAACACTTTACTATCCTATGTCCTTCACGTTGAGATTTTGTGTAGGGTTTCTCTTGTCATTTCTCGACATTGTTACTGTTGTTATGATGTGTCCTCATAACCCTACTTGGGTCCACCTCTAGTTATTCCACTCTCTTTGCCTGTTCCACCAAGATAGGGAACTCTCGAATCCTTAAAGCTACAAGGAATCGGCGCAGCTCATGCTTCAACCACTCTCAAATTTCCTGCAACGCAATTCTTCAATGACAGCCCACGAGTAGAACCTCGCCAAATACTCGAACCTGTTAGTATAGGTCTGCACAGTCATAGTCTTGTGCTGAAAGGTGAGGAACTTAGCTTCCCTATCGTGTTTTGCACTATCCGGGAAATATTTTTCCAAGAACCTTATCCTGAAAGTTGTCTAGGTCACCTCCTCCTCTCGGGTCTGCATCTGCTGCTGTATCCCTATCCATCAATAGTCAACATCTGCCACTAGAACAAATGTGACAAATATGAGTCTTTGTGCATCCGTGTAGTCTATAACTCTACAAATCTTCTCGCACTCCCTCAGCCACACATCTGCCTCATCTAGAGTTGATTTGCAAGTGAATTTCGTTGGTCTATGCCTTATAGAATCCTCCATCGTCGCCGACCAAGTAGGTGGAATCATCGCTCGAGGCTGTGATGTAACAGGTTGCATCGCATCTAGCATCCAATGGATTGCGTGTGTAATCTCATCAGCTCCAACAACATTTCTCATCCTACGATTTGCCATAGCTTGAGCATGCCACATTTTCTAGTTGTTCCAATCACACAACTTAAGTTATGTCTTTGCAAACAAAACAAAAATTCAAAAGTTCACAAAAAGAGTCTCGCAAGAGAAACACGATAAGCTCACTCCTCAAAGACCTAAAAATTCTTTTGAAAACAAAACTCTGATACGAAATGTAACATCCCGACCAGATATTACTGATTCAAATTAATTAATTAATAAATAATTGAAAAGATAACATTTATTCAACACCTTTCCCAAAACATGGGAAATAAAAACTTTATTATAATTGCCAAAGTGTTTAAAACATAAAATTTAATTCAACCTTACATATCCAAATTCAAATCCAATTTCAAATCCAGATTACAACGTAATAAAAATAACTATAGAAATAAAATCCCTAAGCTGCCCCGCTCCGACGCTAAGTCTGACCAACATCTTCTGTAACATTAACTGCTCCCATGTAACGAGTTACATGATCATCGCCAATCATAAACAGATAGGGTGAGCTTAACAGAATAAAAGTGCACTACACAATATAATAAATAACCATTCAATAATTCAAACACTTCTAATAACCCTCAAGTCTCACACCCCATTTCTTTGGATGCCTCTTGATTCTACACCCTTTGATGATTACTTTGATCGATCCTTGATGTCACGAGTGTCTACTCGCCCCTCCGACTACAGGCCACCACCTATAGTCCACACGTGGGAATGATCTTGTCGCGGCCACAATCTGCAACACGAAGTGGAGTTCCCTAATACAAACCACAATCTATATTTGTCCCAAGACTACCAAACTCATCGGATAACACTGAGGAGAGAAATCTTCTGGAACCCATCCCTACGAGTCAAGATCTCGCACACTCCACTACATTTCCAAAACCACCAGGCTACAACCTCGAGTGGCCACGCGTTACCCCAATACAAGTTACACTCGCAAAGCATCGCATCAAAACCTTTTTTCCAAAGTTGTGTAGAATCCTACTCGTAGTCCAATTCAGCACCTGGACCACCTGGCGGACACCTCATGCTACCAGGTGCCATGCGCTTTCTAGAGCCTCTACCATATCTTTTTCGCCTGGCAGGATCACCCTTTCTGCCAAGTGCCATGTGTTGTAGGCTTCTCTGGTTTTCCCTTATCACGTGGCGGCACACCCCACACTGCCAGGCGCGACACCAATAATGCCACTGCTACTGGTTTTTGACACTTTGGAGCAAGTTCCAAAGAACCCCAAGAAATCAACATACAATCCATAACATCAAAATATGCTTATCCAGTCATAATCACATGACTGGATGACAGTCCAACACAATCTCATACATTATGAATTCATTACACCATCACTTAAGGTTTCACAATAGTCTTTTACATTTTTTATTTCATCAATTAATCATACCATATTGAATTTAACTCCAAAAAATTTTCTGCAACATTCTATTTATTCCAAATTCAGTATGCCAAGCCCACAATTTATCATCGCTACATGATCATGCACTTTGAAGACTTCCAATCCAGCAATCATGCGTATCATATATCTTCAACTACAGACATCCAAACTAAGATCACACTAGACAGTTAACGAACCGGGAACCTGGTACCAAGCGGTACAAAACCAGGGCCCAACGGTCCTTGCTGCACAAAAATATGAAAAACAATGTTTTTCATGAAAAGATACCTATTCCTCACATTCCAAGCATCCAAGTACACGATTCACTCATGCAATTGCTCAAAAATTCGACCAATCATGCATCCAACATTCATACACACTCTATTAGGGTACATTCATATGATTTTTAATCCCAACATTGGTACCGACATCATACTTTTGAAATCATCAATTCATCTAATTGCCTTAAAATCATCACACTCGTGGCAGCAAGGATCGATCAAAGTAATTATCAAAGGATGTAGAATCAAGAGGCGTCCAGAGGAAGATGTGAATGTTTGAGTTTGAGATTGGAGTGTAACACAAGTGTTAGGGGTTTTAATTTTGTTGTTATAATGTACCTTGTGGTGCATAATTTTATTTTGAGCTCACCCTATCTGTTTGTGTGTTTGGCGATGATCATGTAACTTGTTACATGGAAGCAAATGAATTTTAGACAAAGAAACTCCCTAGATAGCTTTAGTTCTTATTGTATACATCATCATGAGTAGCTAATCACTACAAAAAATAGGATCTTTTGTGACAAAATTTTAGTGATAAATATAAATTTTATCACTAATTATACTTTATTACTGAATAATTTTATATTTGTCAGAAATAACATTAACAATAGTAACAAAATTAAAAAGTTGTCACAATAAATATAAAATTAATAGTGATAAATATTAAATTTGTCACTAATTATATATTATGTGTAATCATTTATAACTTATCATAATTTTGTTAAATGATAAAATATACATGTCACAAATAATTATTTAATAATTAAAAATGTCATGCGATAGATTTATTTTTATTTTAAAAGAAATATAATTAATAAAAAGGTATGAATGTTTAATAATTAATAATAATAATATAATATTAATTTTATTTTGATGATAACATTCCAACTGTTAAAAAAAGAGTAAATTATTTTTATTTTATAACAATGTAATTAGTAGTCATGGATACAAAATTTGTAACTATTTATATATAAATTGTTATTATTTTTTAATTTATTAAAAATGACAAACTAGACTTGTCACAAATGATTACTTATTAATATAAATATGATAAAAGTATTTTTTATAAGAATATAATTAATAAATAATTTATTTAATTTTTGTAAATTAAGAATGATCATATAATATTAATTATTATTGCTATTTTATATTATTAATTTTTGTTAAAAAAGAAAAAAGAAAGACATGTTTGGCAATATGAGTTGAACCCAAGTTGTTTCACTAGATACTTTATTTCCGCTATGCCATTTTATAATCACTAATTTTGTCATCCAATGTATTAAAGTATCTATTAATTCATATTTTAGTATATAATAAATAACATGTCCACTTCAAATTAAATTTAACATATAGCATTTAAATAGTTAAATAGGTAAAAATAAATATACATAACATTTATTAATCTAGATAATCAAAATAATAAACATAACTAATAAGAAAGTTTGTTTTACAAAGGGTATAAAATAATAATCAATTATTATCACTATCATCTTTCTCAATAATATTATTTTCTTCATCCTCTGATAAATCAATACTTTTATCATCACTTTCTTCGTCTTCGTCAAAAATAACCTTCATTGGTATCATTGGATTTTCATTAGTTGTGGATTGAACTAAGTCATTTCTGTGTAATGGAAAATCATGCTCATGTGGCACATTAGATATCAATGAGATTGAGCCAATGTCTTCATTTTCTTGACACACCTTGTAGATTCCATTGGCATATCATACCAATCTCGTGGTTTTGTTTTTACTACTACTAGCTAATTAGGATCTTTGGTGTTGTTAAGACTTTGGCAAGTGTACCAAGTCGCGCAAGTAGTAACCGGTAAGACTGGGATATTATTTCCCAAGAGACTTGTGTATACTAAATAATTGCGTAATTAGTGACTAATTTAAACTAATGAATAAATCCATAATTTGGGTTTTTGTATGCAAGAAATTAAATATTTCATAAACAAGTAAAATTGAACTTGGATATTTGAAGACTCTAGAAAATGGTAAAGACTAGAAATGCAATGGATTGATATTAATCAAACACAACAGTCTATGCTAACACACTTCACACATGCATAAAAACACAAGCTATATTAAAAATGAAAATTAAAACCTAGAATGAGTTTAGAGTACTGGGTTGCCTCCCAGGAAGCACTTGTTTAACGTCACGAGCCTGACGGGTAAGGACTCTAGGCTTCACTAAGGTGCATGACGGTGGTCATCCTCAAAACTTCACCACCCAAATAAGGCTTGAGTCTTTGGCCATTCACTACCCAACTCCTTTGTGAGGATGGGTCTTCAATTTCAATTGCCCCATAAGCTTTCACTTCTTTGATGGTAAATGGGCCTGACCACTTGGATTTCAGCTTCTTTAGAAATAATTGGAATCTTGAGTTGAGTAGAAGCACTTGTTGACCGGGTTTGAAATCTCTTTTCACCAACTTCTTATCATGATAGGCCTTCACTTTCTCTTTATAGCTCTTGGAGGACTCATAGGCATTGAGTCGCATCTCTTCCAATTCATGAAGTTGTAGCTTTCTCTTCTCCCCTAACAAGGATGGATCAAAATTTAAGAACTTCATGGCCCAATAGGCTTTATGCTCCAACTCCACCGGAAGATGACAAACCTTCCCATATACCAATTGGAATGGAGTCAACCCAATTGGAGTCTTGAATGCAGTCCTGTAGGCCCACAAAGCATCGTCTAACTTGATAGACCAATCCTTTCTTAAGGAAGAAGTTGTCTTCTCAAGGATCCTCTTGATTTCTCTGTTTGATACCTCTGCTTGTCCATTTGACTAAGGATGGTAGGGAGAACCGACTCTGTGTCTGACATTGTAGTGCTCCAAGACTTTCTTCAACTGAGCATTGCAAAAGTGAGAACCTCCATCACTTATCAAGACTCTTGGGACACCAAATCTGGAGAATATGTTCTTCTTGAGAAATTTGATGACTGTCTTAGCATCATTTGTGGGCGTGGCAATAGCTTCCACCCATTTTCTAACATAGTCCACAGCCAACAAGATATACTCCTTAGAAAATGAGGAAGGCAAGGGGCCAATGAAATCAATACCCCAGCAGTCGAACACTTCAACCTCCAATATGATCTGCAAAGGCATTTCATTCCTTCTGGAGATACTCCCTGTTCTTTGGCACTTGCCACAGTGTTTCACATGTGCATGAGAATCATTGAAAATGCTCAGCCAATACAACCCAGATTTTAGAACCTTTGCAGTTGTTCTTTGTCCACTGTAGTGTCCTCCATAGGGTGAATTGTGGCAGTGCCACAAGATACTTCTTACCTCCTCTTCAGACACACATCTCTTTAACAAATTATCTGCCCCAATCTTGAAAACATGAGGATCATCCCACACATAGTATTTTGCTTCCCTGAACAGCTTCTGCTGCTGATGCCAACTCATATCCTCAGGAACAACTTGAGCAGCCTTAAAGTTTGCCATTTCTGCAAACCAAGGTCTATTAGATACTAGGAACAACTTTTCATCAGGGAATTCTTCTAACACTTCCTTCTCTAGTGTGGTCACATCTTCATTCACTAGTCTTGACAGATGGTCTGCCACTTGATTTTCACAACCCTTATTGTCTTTAATCTCAAGATCAAATTCCTGCAACAACAAAATCCACCTAATGAGTCTAGGTTTAGAATCAAGTTTAATGAGCAAGTATTTTATTGCAGCATGATTAGTGTAAACCACTACTCTAGAACCAATGAGATAAGAACGAAATTTTTCTAAGGCATACACTATTGCTAGTAACTCCTTTTCGGTAGTTGCATAATTCATTTGGTGTTCATTAAGGGCTTTGCTAGCATAGTGTATAGAATGAAAAATCTTATTCTTTCTTTGCCCCAAAAAAGCCCCAACCGCATAATCACTTGCATCACACATAAGTTCAAAATCAAGTTCCCAATTAGGTGCAGTGATTATAGGTGCGGAGACTAGGCTGTTTTTTAAAAGATTGAAAGCATTTAAACATTCAGCATCAAAATTAAAGGAAATATCCTTGTTGAGTAAGTTGCTCAATGGCTTGGCTATCTTGGAGAAATCCTTGATGAAGGGTCGGTAGAAACCCACATGTCCAAGAAAGCTTCAGATTCCTTTCACATTTGTTGGTGGTGGGAGTCTCTCAATGACATCCACTTTTGCTTTGTCCACTTCAATGCCCTTGGAAGATATTTTGTGGCCCAAGACAATCCCTTAAGTCACCATGAAATGACATTTCTCCTAATATAGAATGAGATTGGTTTCAACATATCTCTTGAGCACAACTTCCAAATTTGCCAAGCAGAGATCAAATGAGCTTCCAAACACCGAGAAGTCATCCATGAAGACCTTATGATAAATGTATAAAATAAGTAAATTTACATATGATTTTGACATTTATAATGCACCAATTGTTCATATTTCAGAAGTAAACAACTCCTTTTAGTTTAAGATGATAGAATGAAGTATGATAATATTTTAATTTCTTGAATTCAATGATATTTTGATGAATTTTAGTGATTTTTGTAGGAAAACAACAATGGTGTAGCTGAGGCGGAAGTATTGGCATTAAGCATTTAAGGAAACAAAGAAATAATATAAATTTTGGCCTCACAATTGAGCGACGCAAAATGGTGTCGAGCCACACAAGAAAACCCCTACATACCTAAAGTAAAAAATAAAATAGCTAAGCTACCAATGAAATCCTCCAAAGGAGGACATCTCAAGTGTTGATCACCATAATTGAAGGTTGAGCTGAAAGAAAACCCACCATGGGAGGAAACCCCTATTGTTGAGCACTAAAAAAATGAAGTTGAGCACTACCCAAAATTCCTCTATACATACAAGGCCATGCCTCTGGCTTTGATCATCTCTTTTTTAGTTTTTGTAGGTGATAAGATCTTTAAGTGAAAATTAAGATGATTTTTGGCATTTACCTAGCTTTGATTGTAACTTTTTGTTAACTCACCCTAATTTAGTTTTTTTTTTTGCACATTAGAGCACCAAAAGAGAGAATTGTGGAAAAGAAGAAGATTGTAAAGAAAATACTACAAAATTGGGATGAATTCAGTCAACACGACTAAGCCATAGAAATGGTGTTGAGCCATAAAGAGCAATCCCTCATGAAAAGGAAACTTCAAGCACCAGACTTGTAGTTGAGCCATGGAAACTATTTCCCAAAGAAATTACCGCAAGAGTTGAGCATTAGAGTTAAGGTTGGGCGACAAAGAAAACCCAAATGGAAGCGAAACTCTATTATTGAGCCACAAGTGTGTAGTTGAGCATTGCCCTGAACAATTTATAAAAACATAGTTGCACCTCTAATTTAAGAGAGCTTTTAGAGAGTCTTTTCACCATACCTTTAGAGAGTCTTTTGGCCAAACCTTTAGAGAAAATTGTAGGCTAGTTCAGGAGCTTTATAAAGCTCCATCTCAGTGTTTATTGTATATCTTTAGAGAGCATAAGAGATCTATAGCTAGTCCTAGTTTTGTATTACTTACAACAATAATGAGGAGCTAAACTCTCTTATGTTGAGATCTAATTAACCCTTTGAACTTCTTGTATTAGTATTGTTTTATTTATTTACATGTTTGTGAGTTAGTTTATGCTTCTTGTTGGATTAACTGATCACTCATGTTATTTCACCAGCTTGTGATTGATTAGGAACTGGTTTCAAGTTGTGGATCAACTAATTCTCCTTCTGCTTTTAGATGTTAGGATTATATATAAAGCTCTACTAGCTAGTTATAAAGTCACACACTTAAAGCAAGTTATTTATTTAAACAATCATTGAGGAATCATACTGGAGTTTAATGATCTTAGGCTTTAGATGTCAGAAATAGATATAGAGTTACATTTAAAAGCACTTCTAGAACATAAATAATTGTATCTAAATAAGTAAAAGTTGAATGAGTACCAGAAAGGGTTAAGTGATGAAATATGATCACAACATGTCTTTATCATGTTGAAATTAACTCTTTTATTTGAAATTTGTTTTACTTCATTTTTCAAAAACCAAAAATAGTTTATTCAAATTAAACAAGTTCTAAACATCATGTATTCTTCCAAATCCATGTGGATATGACACTTGTTATACTACAACTACTAAGTATACTTACTGGAAAATTGATTGCATTAGAGCATCAACAAGCTTTTTGGCATTGTTGCATGGTATTTATGTTAAGAAAACTAATATTTATAAGCAATTGACTACTGTATAAATTGTACAAAGTTACTGATATTTCATATTAATACTTAATGCTTCTTGCATGTTCTTTTTGTTCACATCTGCTTGAAGCTATTGTGTATGCAAAGAAGAAAACAAAAATAGGTCATGTTCCTGAAATAGAAAGGACCACAAGGAGAAATAACAACAAAAATAGGAAGCACAAAAAAAACGTGAAACTACATCAAAAACAATAAGGAGAAGTAGCTGACTCAAATTTTCTTTTGCATTGTCACACACCAGACCAAACAGGCTTTAATTAGGTTTATAAGCCTAATTACAAAAAGTTTAAGCTAAAATCATGTAAAGTCTAACCCACATGGGATACTTTACAAAATTTAACCTAGTTTTAAACAAATAATGTATGAAGTAGTTAATGACTCTAAATCCAACAAACCATATGTTCATTTTTAATTCTTGAAAAAAGAAAAGTTCAATGCAAGTAGAATTAGCCAAAAATAATATCTAAAAAAAGTTATGACTATAACAATGAATAAAGATTAATGAGTTAAAAATATAAAATTAAATCCAATATATAAAATAAACCCAATTTATTGTTATAGAAAGGAAATGATGTAAAATTGAAAAATTAACCATATGAAAAATGAAATCACAAAAAAATAAAACACTAAATGTGTTTACATAATATTTGCAATCAACCTTGGAGGCAAATTTAGCACTTGGAATCTTGGTGTTAAGATATAACAAGAACAACCAAAAGCATACAAAAAACTTATGGAGAGTTTTTGGTTTCTCCACAATTCAATCAGAGTTTTTTCCAATATAGATTACCCATTTAATTTAAAATAAAAATATTCAAATCAATCTAAAAACACCTCAATTTTAATTGGTTATAAATTTTTAGATTAGTTTTTATTTTTTTATTGGACTGGTTTGATGAATACACTATATAATAATAATAATGATGATAATAATATAAGAAGAAGAAACCTAATATATGAATTTGTTGGTAAAAAAATATGTAAGCCTTTCTTTTTACTCAATCTTATACCATAATTGTAAAACATAATAGATCTTACATGTTTTGTTTCATCCATTCTCGATTTACTCCTTCTTTCATTTTCTAAATTTTCTCTTTAATATGTATTTATTCAGTCTTTAATTCCTATGACTGTTGCAATATAAAGACGTTCAATTGATATAATCTTAAAGATAATCCTCAACTTTTCTTCTTTTCTTGGAGTTGTCATTATTTCTCAAATTTTGAACTTTTGATAATGATTCTCATTTATTTGTCATCAGAAACTTTTAATTAGTTACAAAATTTCTACATCATTTTTTACAACAACAATTTCTCAGTTGTCATTTATGATTGTTGTGAAAGTGGATTTTTGCATTAGTGAATTGATTTTTGTCCTAGAGTTTAAAGAACATTTAGACTATGTACAAGGTCTGAAACATGAGCTTTAATTAGGTTCATAAGCCCAATTACAAAAATTTTAAGCTAAAATCATGGAAAGTCTAACCCGCATGGGATCCTTTACAAAATTTCAACAAATTTGCCCCAGTTTCAAAAAAATAATGTAAGAAATAGTTAATGACTCTAAATCAAACAAACCATAAGTTCAATTTTAAGTCTTGAAATAAAGAAAAAACCAATGCAAGTAGAATTAGCCAAAAATAACATCTAAAAAAAGTTATGACTATAACAATGAACAAAGATAAATGAGTTAAAATTATAAAATTAAATCAAATATATACAATAAATCCAATTTATTGTTATAGAAAGGAAATGATGTAAAAATGGAAAATGAACCATATGAAAAATGAAATCACAAAACGATAAACACTAAATGTGTTTACATAATATTTGCAATCAACCTTGGAGTCAAATTTACTAATTTGATTCTTGGCATTAAGATATAACAAGAACACCCAAAAGCATACAAATAACTTATGTTGAGCTTTTGGTTTCTCCCACCGTAAGAAATATAGTTATTACCTACAAAAAGTTATCTACAAATTTTTTTTCGTAGATAATTTCATTTTATCTATGAAATATTTTTCGTAGATAACATTAAATTTCATGGGTAAACATGATAGACTTTAACAGAAAAATTTCATACGAAAAATTATCTACGAAAATTAACATAGAAAATAAATATTAAAAAAATAAAATAAATTTATTTTAAAATATTTTACATACGAAAAAAGTTCGTATGTAACAATTATATAATTTTTTAATAAAAAGTAATATCTTATCTATAATCAAATTCGAAGAGATCATGTTTTTTATTTTCTCCCAAATAATACTCTTCCCTCGTGCTGCAAAACCCTTCCTTTCCTAAGACCAAACACGAGAGCCTAACCAAGCACTAAGACACTTAATGCAAACATCATAAGGGTTTTTGGTAGAACGTAGTGGTGCCAGTCCTCATCAACAACATCGGTCACTACAAACATAGTGATGTCTCGATGTTGTCTTTGTCTTGTATTTATCTCGACGTTGATGCAAAAAGAGAACCTCCTAGCTTAGGTTGTATTTGACTTGTTGGGATGCCTTGATACTCATTTCAATTAGTTGTGCATATGTGTATATTAGGAATTACTATGTTGAATGAGTTTTTATGTGAAAAATTGGAGAGCAAGGTCACGTCAAGCTGCACAATTTATTCTATAAATTCATGGGAGGATATCAAGGGTGAAAAATAAAATTCTTGAGCAAAAGTGATAGGAGTCTAGGAATTAGACTTAGTGGAATAAGTGAATACAAAGACAATTAGGTTATACTTGCATTTTGAGTTCTAAGGTGAATGTGTTAGGCCAGAGAATGTCTTACACTTTTAATATAGCCAACCTACATTCCTATTATTTGAGTTGTTTCACCCTTCCTTTAGTACCTTTTACCCTATGATTCAGCCCTAGACCAGAAAAAACAAAAAAATTTCCCTATTAAGGAGCTTGAAACACTAAAACAGGTTAAGTGTGTGTAACTGTTAAGTCCCGATTTTTGCATGGTTTACTTTGATAATTGTGTTCTTAAGAAGCTTTTATAGTTTAGTCTTTTAATTGTGAATTGTTAGTAACATTGTTAGATTTTTCGACCTTAGTTTTATGTGCAGTATTGATTTTTCTTATTTTTGATTGATATTTCAGCTTAAATTTGATTTTGTGATTTAATTATGAGTAGTGGTGGGGTTAATTTGAGATAATTTGGTGCAGATTAAAGTTAAAGAGCTTGGTTGAGTCACTCATTATTGAAGAGCTGAAATTACCAATTGAAAGGAGTTGCACTTGGAACGTGTACCTGTTATACCACTGAAGACTACTTCTTACTGCTAGTTGAAGTTGAAGATGATACTTGTTGATTAATGAATTTACCTTGGAAGATGGTGAAACATTAAATGAATAATGTGTTATTATTGTTTGTTGTCTACCCATAGATTATACTTGTTGATGATATTTAATGGAGTGTAAGGTGATGTCATGGATACCACATGTTGTTTATATTAGTTGAGAGAATTAACTCTTAGTTGTTTTTAGTTGTTTTTTTTTCATATTGTGAATATATAATTGTGAATGTATAATTATAGTGTTAATAAAAAAATGGCCTAATTGGGTTTGAATAGAGCTGTCAAAACGGGTAACCCGGTCCGGTCCGGTTCGACCCACCACGGGTTGATCACTTAGTGAGCCAATCCAACCCAGCTTACTTATTAGCGAACCAAAAAAATTTGAACCCAACTCAGTCCAGCACGAGTTGGTGGGTTAAACGGGTTGGCTCATAGGCTCACTTAATTAAAAAAATATAATTTTTTTATTTTTTTTCAAACAAAACTAAATTATAGTTCTAATTAAAATCTAAATAAACTTTAATACAATCCAAAAATACAAATTATGTTAGTTTTGAAATGGTTGAAAAGCCAAGAAGGGGGGGTTGAATTGGCTAGTTAAAACTTTAGGCTATTTTTGCAAGCTAAAAACCTCCTTTAATTGAATCAAATAGATCACCAAGTTAGGATGCAAACA
>Ga0209589_1006707_pt1 | contig 18923 bp, 7 predicted proteins | sample CowpeawhiteBW_FD_187525 | JGI IMG/M metagenome (GOLD analysis project Ga0209589, IMG submission 187525) | Root nodule microbial communities of legume samples collected from California USA - Cow pea white BW (SPAdes) (version 2) | ecosystem: Host-associated > Plants > Roots > Nodule | place: USA...
ATTTATTCAATTTATAATTAAATTTAATAATTTATAATTGAATTTAAAAAATAATAAATTTAAAGGTCAATTTTAGAAAAGATATTAATATAATTTGTATAAAAGATATTAAATTTAGTGTCAATTTTAAAAGGACAAAATTGATTTATTTTAACAAAAATTGGGACTAAATTGAACAAAAATAACGAATATAGGGACTAAATTGAACAAAAAAAATAGTACTACCACAAACTGACACATGGCACAATTGTGACTTGACATGTGGACCATTTTTTTGAAATTAAAAAAATTTAAAAAATTAAAAAATTAAATAAAAAAAACCAGGAGTTGACATGTGGCATGTACTGTTCAAAAACGTTAACTATTTAAACACCGTTAGTGAAAATGACCAAATTGACCATAATTTGACGAAAATGAGGACCTAATTGAACATAAAACGAAAATAGGGACCAAATGGAATAAAATCAACAAAAATAGGGACCAAATGTATATTTAAGCCTAAAAATTAAATTTGGTTTTAAGTTGGAGAGGGACAAAATTGCTCAATTTTTACAAAAATTAGGACTAAGTTAAGACAAAATAAAAGTATAGAAACCTAATTAAGAATGAGGAAATGACACATGGTGTAACAGTGACATGTGGCACGACGTTAGTTTAACATGTGGCAAATTCTTTATTCTAGTTTAAATTAAAAAAAATGAACTAACATGTGGCATCTCTTTAACATTGTTAGTACATTCCAAAATAGGGACCAAATTGAGACAATAAAAAACAGAAGACCAAATCGATATTTTTCTACGAAAATGGAGAGCAAAAATATAATTTAACCAATTTAAAACAAAAGTATCACTTTGAAGAAAAAAAAAACTCACAGAATCATATACTATTTTATTCATTTATTGTTTACAAGAAAGATTTGACATCCTTCAACAAACAAATTGCTAGACAAAGATAAAAAGTAATAGGTTTGAAGGCAATATTGACACCAATGTGAACATAAACCTAATGTAATAATTACATTTAATTATTAATAATTATACGTTTAACCCAAAGTTACCTAGATAAGTTAGAAATCTTGATCCATTATGTCAAATGATTGACTAATATGTGATGGTGGACTCCTCCTCCAAACTATATGATTTAAGTAAGATGGGTGAGTCCAATTATGAGTAGTGCAAGGAAGCTATGAGGAATAAAGGTATATGGCTCGATTTTAGTGAGATTATGGTGTAAATGTTGTGGTGTTTGGGTGCTCTCAAGAGAAGTTGGGTCAACTCTCAAGGAAGGGTGACTAGAGAGAACATGGAAGGAGCGCTCTAACCTTTGGTGACCTTAGATAGTAGTATGGCACAAATTTGGCAGCATAACAAGACTCAATTCAAAGGTAGTTTTTTTACATGGGGAGATACATTTATAAGCTTAGGTAACCCTAATGGTGTCTCCAAATTGTAGAAGCAAAACCTTAATACTTTAACTTGGAGACCAAGGCAAAAGTCTCTCCATTAGGAGGAGGACACATATCCCCTAATTCTCTCCACTAGGAACATGACACATGACCACTAATCATCTCCATTAGGAGCATGCCACATGGCAAAAGCATGTGTCTCACCAAAAAGAGCAACTTGGAGACCTGTAACATCCCTAAGGAATATTACTTAATTAAAATAAACCAATATATAAGTGAAATTCAAAAGTCGTAATTTTATTATTTCCAAAGCAGGAAAATTTAAAATGTGTAAATACGCGCCAAATTTTATATGAAATTAAATCATAATGTCGATACAATTCCAAAATTTCAAAACATAATGTAAACATAGTAGAAATATTCCTAGCTCTAATCCCAACTAGCCCTCACTCCGTCGCCTGAGCACCCTCGGCATCACCTGTATCAACATATGCTCCCGTGTAACGAATTACACGATCATCGCTAATCACAAACATAAAGGGTGAGCTCAAAAGAATATAAGAAACATATAAATTAAATAATCTAAATACACCCAATTATATTCTCATAGTTAGACCATGGTCACATCCTTAATACCTTCAAGGCTTTTAAACCTCCAATTTAACAACAAAGTTAGTCATGGACTCAGGATTCATGATGCTCACACGAACCTGCCCGCTTGTGGTCCTGCCTCTACGAACCTTCCCGCCCGTAGTCCTACTCTATGGACATGCCCGCCCATAGTCCAACACATGTGATCCACTAGCTACGTACCTCCCCGCACGCAGCATCTCTCAACTGTGAGCACGAAACATACGAACCTACCTCGCTCGTATCCCCACAGGAGAGTAATTAAGTATGAACCTCCCTGCTCATACCATCACATGTCAACCACCATCCATGAACCTACCCGCTCATGGCACAACATCTCCTGATCCACGTTCGCATCAATGCGTACAAACAATACCCACAACTGCACTAAACTCGCTTGGGCTAGAAGCCTTAGCTTAAGCGACCATGCCTGTCTTGCTTAGGCCAAGCTTTCTCGCCTGAGCGAGCGTGCTAACCTGGTTTATTTGCGAAGTCTCGCTTAAGCGAGTCTCTCCTCACCTGGGCAAGATCGCCCTTCGCCTAACACCAAAAACTCTCGCCTGGGTGGCGAGTAAGCAAAACACAAAGTTAAGTACGAGGTCTCGCCTACGCCTCGATTTCTCGCTTAGGCGAGAGGTACTTGCCTAAGCGAGATAACAGGTCGCCCAAAAACCTGGGCACTCCGCCTAAGCGAGTAGCTCGAGCAGAAACAAGATTAAGACTTTGCAACTCTCGCCTAGGAGAGCCTGGCTCGCCTGAGCGAGATTAGCATATGGGATCCTTGTTCACGCACGCACAACGCAGAATTTCCAAACCAAAACCCCAAACAAACATTATCACGCATTCCTTAGGCAACAACAATTCTTATGGACATGCTTAGACCTAATTGAACCACCACAATTCGAGATTGAACCACAATAGCCCTATAATACAATTACCCCAATCATATTCAAACCCAATTGTACAAAAGGCTTTCCCAACAATGTCAAAATAGCAATTCACACATAAAATCATACAAGCATAAAAATTCATGTCAATAAAGCACCAAATTATGAGATTATGGCTGTCACACATGCGCAAAACTACATAAACAAAAATAGCTCCCCTTACCTGGTTTCCTATGCTTAAAAACAAGGAAGGATGATGGTTCTTCTTGCCCAAAAATTAAATTCTCTTAGTGCCCTCCAATTCCAGCTCTCTTGATTCACTCTTACAAACGATAATCATGTTTGTGTTAATTCCTCTAATTCTATAATTATGTTATCACCCAACATAATCATGCATATTATTAAAATTAATAATAAATCAAATAACACATACATGGCATACATAGGACTCGAACCCAAGTCCTTTCACACAATCAAAGTACTCTCAACTACTTGAACTAGTACTTTTCTACGTCACAACAAATAACATTAGATGTCATAAAGGCTTCTACTACCCGCATTTATTAAATAATTATTTATTTAATTATTTAATTTTCCCGGGTCTTACAAAACCAATCTAGCCAATGACCCACAAGCTTTCAGAATCTCTCTCATGTGAGCATAAAGTTACCGTTTTTTAGAAAGTTTGCGCTCCAAGCTAGGGTTTTTACCTTAGAACCATGTGTCTCCTTAAGGCTAACCTATTCTAGGCCCAAAATCCTACACTACAACCCTAGGCCCAAAAGAAATCCTAGACCATTTAACCCATAATACAAAGCCTGAAATAAACCTACTATACTAAGAACTCACTAATTGGCCATGATGATGAAAGCTTGTGCCCATCGTCCACAAATGACTCCAACCCTTCTTTAGTGTGTTTGGCCATAGTTAGGTGGTATGCCATCGATATGTCTTTCACCAATTCTTTTAAATATTTTTTCAATTTAATATATATATATATATATTGTTTTTGTACATGCTCGGGCATAAAAGTATGCTAAAAATCATCACCCTAAAAGTAGGCTTGATATCCTCTAAAATGCCCAATTATAAAGAGCATATTCTAATGATAATAACATGTTATTATTGTGTATCAGTTATTATTTAAAGGTATATTAACATTACCAGTTAATATATTTCTTATACTCATAGATTTAAGAGGTCTATAAATACATTATTTGACCACAAGAAGTATTCATTTAATACTCTTTACTAAAATACTATCATATTATTATCATGTTATTATCATATTATCAATCCAGTCTTACTAACTTAAATGTCAAAGAGTCTTTGCAAGTTGACTTCTCCTCCACTCCCAACAGTGAGCCTAGGCCATCATCACTCTGTGACAAAGGTTAGGCCATTAGAGACTTTTCATCTACCTCATAGGCTATTCGCCAAATTCTGTTAAGAACATTTAGTGCCCATTGTGGGGTAGGTAAACCTTATCATGCCTCCACAAAATAATTGAGCATGGCATGACATTAATTGGTGCAATCAGTGATGAGTGTACACTGATTCTGACATGGTGTGGGGATGATTGGTTTCACATGTATCACTTTTGTATAATACTTGAACTCTACTAAACCAAACACCACAACCACCTCTACATGAAGCTCTCCCTATACCCAAGACTCTCATTTCACCAACCTTGTCACTAGATCTTGAATCCTTCCACTAAGCAAATGCCACCACATTGACCATGTTTAAAAAAAGTGTTTCCCTCTCTATGGTCCTTCCATCATTAGAGAATGAAGCATCATTGCTGCCATGTCCAACCTCTCCTAAAATGTGTTCGACATCGACTTAAATAAAATCTCTAGTGACTCGAATATGAAATTGCTCCTACATATAACGTCAAGGTGGTGGTGTTCAAGGACCTAGATCGATTTATGGCCTAGAAAATTGTGAGAATAAGTGTTTTAAGGATACTGAACTTCATGGACAAGCTTATCACCTCTTGTTGTATATAACAGAGAATGATGGTGTTCAAAACCATCATTTTGTAACAACACTCACACTAAATAGGTTCTTGATGATTGTAACGATAATTTACACAAACTTGGTTGGAAAGCAATATGAGAATTATTTCAAAATCATTAAAAGCAACGTATAAACTCAAACGAAAAGTCAACCAAGAATTATTTCAAAAGCGTTAAGAACAACACATATACTTGAATGAAAAGCCATTCGACAATTATTTTAAAAGCATTAAAATCAATGCATAAGCATTAAAAACTATATTAAAAGCATTAAAAACAATGCATAAGCTTGGATGTAAAGTCATCCAAGAACTATTTCAAAAGTGTTAAGTGCAACATATAAGCTTAGATGAAAATCCATTCTAGAACTATCCCAAAAGTGTTAAAAACAACGCATAAGCTCAAATGAAAAGTCATCCAAGAACTCTTTCAAAAGCGTTGAAAGAAATGTATAAGCTTGGATGGAAAGCCATCTAAGAACTATTAAAAAAAAACCATTAAAAGCAATGCATAAGCTCAAAGTAAAATTCATTTAAGAACTACTTTATAAGTGTTTAACCATGACACATAAGTTCAAATGGAAACATATGTGGAAACTACTTCGAATGGCCACACATCCACACAAGTTGTGCATTTGGTAATTGATTATCATAAAGAGATGTGTACTTTTTTTCTTATTTTGAATTTTTTTCCCTTAAATTGGGCTTTTTACCGAGCAAGGTTTAACAAGACATGTTCTTCTAAGTTCACATGCACCTAATATCTGCAAACTACAACTAACGGAGAATGATAAAACTCTTTCATCCATCAATATGATCCACCTGCACCTTATTTTTGGCTTCCAGATTGGGGGACTTATGTACAAACCCCTAAGATATTATGAAATATCTCCAAGATATTTATGATTAATATCTTATAATACAATAACTTATTATCAGATTTTGTTATATTCCTAAGTTATTATGAAATATGTCCTAGATACTTACAGTTGATATCTTATTATATAATAACTTATTATCAATTCTATTATATCTTCAAGATATTAAGATGCAATAATTGATTATCTAATATCCCCAACATATTACAATATAATAATCTATTATCTAATATCTCTAAGATATAATACTTGATTATACCCAAGTAACAAAATTTGTTTAAATATATTTGTTTACTCATGACCTAGGAAGCTTACAAATACATAAATACAGTACCCCATATGGAGTACTTAATCAAGACTCAATACTTAGTTAACACTCAACTATGAGATTCAATTCATACTCTCTATACTTATTATCATTACACAAATCCTTACTCCCTTAATGACTTAAGCATTAGAGAGTCTTTTACAAATGAATTTTCCATTTATTTCTCCTTAAAACTTGGAGTTCTCTCAGTAGGAGGCAAAAGTGTAGCTCTTGAGAGCTCTATACTCCACCTTGAAGACATCTCGTTAAATTTTGGTACGAACATTTGGTGTCCACCGTGCGATGCCAAATGTTCTAACCTTGGAGACACTCCATAAAATTTCGAGAACATTTTGTAGGTTGATACTTGGGGTCACCCAAGTTGCCAACTAAGTGGTGCATACAAAAGGCACATTCTTTCAAGTACGCCATTTCACTAAGTTCATATGCACTCGACATTCACAAGTTACAATTAATCAAGAATGATAAAACTCATTGACCTAAAACATCACGGTCCATCTCGTAATCGTAGACCCAAAATCATTAGCCTAAAAGTAGGTTTTATATCTTCTAAAAAGTTGAGTCTCAATTGATACATTTTGTCTGAAAGGAACCTAATTGAGACATATTTTAGAAAGTTGGGAAATTATTTACACTTTTTTAAACGTGAGTACCAAACTGATGCATTCAAATGAAAGTTGATATCATCCGACTAATTAAATAAAAAAAAAGTGTTGATATTATTTTCCTTGTATACACGCATCTTAAAAGTATACTCCTAAATCTTAGGTCCAAAAAATATGTTTCATTTATTCTTCACAATATATGGAAAAATATAATTTTAATTTTTTTTGTTTTATTAGACGACACCAGTGCAGTAAGGGCTTTCTGCCCCGGTTATTTTCCGCATTTTGCCTCGGGTCTGGAACCGAGGCATATTGGGGCGAGGCCAAAAGGTAAACCTTTTGGCCTCGGTTATCACCCGAAGCCATAGACCCAGTTTTATGCCTCGGTTGTTTTGAAACCGGTGCCATATACACAGCTTTCTGCCTCGGGTCAGTTAGGACCGAGGCCATAGGTAATAAATATTTTTTTTTAATTCAAATTTTCGCAGGCCACCATGCCAGACTGAACCTCACCCTTTTGCGCTCATGGTTGCTGCAGAGTTATCACAACACATAACCAAAGAAGCAAAAACCTTAAACAAAACACAGCACACTTGTTCCACCTTAAGCATTCTACAACATCAGCATTTTATTTGGCTACATAGAACAGGGATTTTGATTCATTGATTCATTGATTCATCCCATTGATGTTCTGAATGACAGAGATAACCCCTTGCGTGCCAAGCTTCCCCTGTCCATTGGCCACCTGGTACTCTGCAAACCCACCTGGTCGGAAATCCCTTTCGATCATTCTCTCCCCAAATATCTCCAATGCTTTAGAACCCGCAGCACCCTCTTTGATACCCTCCACGAACTGCTTCAAGTCCAACCCCGCGTGCTTGATCACCCTGCATTCAAACCAAAACACAAACTGCAGGAGAGTAGAACAACCCAAGATCACTCCATCTCCGCCGGTGCCGCCATTCCAACCTGCGATGCTGCCGCCTGCCTCTCCTTCGCCGCCAAGCACGGCCTCGGCGTGCGCGGCGTTGGAAGTCGCTGACGCGGAAGCCGCTTTGATCTGCTCATCCACGGAGGTCTCCGCGACTAGGCGGAGGACCACGAGGCCATAGTTGGGGCGATCGGAGGCGTCAACGAGGGAGGATTCGACGCGGCGGCGGGGCTCGGGCGCCGGTGACAGCGTGTGGAAGATTTTGGGGAAGGCTCGTGCTCGCGAAGAGAGAGAGAGGCGCTGGTGGTGTGGGGCGGAAGAAGGGTTCGCGAATTTTGAACCCTAAATAAAGAGTATGGCTTCGGTTGTTAGAGGAACCGAAGCCATTGACCCCCTTTTGGCACCGGGTCTCCTTGGACTGAAGCCTATACCCCTGACTTCCAGCAACTTTTTGGCTTCGGGTCCTATTGGACCGAAGCCTATACCCCTCTTTGGCACCGGTTTTGAGCGAACCGGGGCCTATACCCCTTTTTGGCTTCGGGTATTTGGAGAACCGAGGCCTAAAACTTGACTCTAATAACAAAAATGCCACCGCGCCATTATATGCTTCGGTTTCTGGTCAACCGAGGCATATAAGGCGAGGTAAAATGGAAATTCTGCACTAGTGCGATAATCCAGTTTTAATAATAAATGTTGAACTAAATTATCTAATAAAAAACTAATAGTAGCAGATATAAAATAGTTGCATAAATAGTAAATGTCGGCACCCTAACTTAGGCAACAAGCGTTTCAGAATGTTCTTTTTCTTTTTAAATTATTTTCAAAAAATAACTGAAATTTATATATGTATATATATAGACACATATTGTCGATAATTAATTTAATTTTAAAAAATAACTGAATTTAAATAAATAATAAATTAAAAGGATAAAATGTTAAAATAATTATTTTATTTTAAACAATTATTAAATTTAAATTAACGGTTATGAAAAAGATAAAAATGAAAATATAATTATTTAGAAGTTACATGACAAAAAACAATAATCTATACGAATATATAAAGGGATATCCAATTTTGGTGCTCATATATTTATTCCCAATTTTATTCTTTATAAATAACAATTTTTAAAATTAAAATATTTGTTTTTATCATTTTTGTCTTCCGTTAGATTTAACTATTTCATTCATTATTTTATATTAATTATATTTAAACTAAAATAAGTATCTTTAACAAAAACATATTATAAGACCTTCTTTTCTGTCCTAAAAATTTAAAGGAGTCCAGCCCCATCTGTTGGGCCTAAGGACTGGTCCATAGGGGGTTCAAAGCCCTTAAGGCAGCCTAACCCCTCTCCTTTCTGCCATTCTTGCGAAAACAGTACCTTACTCTCTCCCTTTTCCCTCTCAACAGAAGCTTTGCTAGGGTTTAGTGTCATCTTGTTCGTGCTAGCTCAAAAGCTCACCTCGTCTCTCTCCCTTTTCCCTCTCAACAGAAGCTTTGCTAGGGTTTAGTGCCATCTTGTTCGTGCTAGCTCAAAAGCTCACCTCGTCTCACGTAAGTTGGTCCTTGAATCATACTCCCTCCTTTCTAAGTTTGTTTTCGTGGTTTCTATTAGGGTTCACAGTAGTCACCATGTTATTCTCTCTTTGTGTCGTTGTTCCGGTTCATAAACCTGCTCTTGGAGCTGCTGGGTTCATTGGCTTAAGGGTCACAGTCTGTTATTAGCTTAATTCCAAGTAAGGGGAGCTAGACCATTTTCGTGTTTGAAGTATGTGGTTTGTTCCCATCTGTTTCGTGTGTAAAATAATATGAAAAATGATTGTATTTGTGTATGAATGATTTGTATGGGAGTGTTGGGTTGTTTTTCTGGTTTGCAGGCGTAGAACAATGGGAGGAAACTGTTACTTTCACCCAAGCGAATTCATCTCGCCTAAAAATGGTTGAATTTAAAAAGTGGTAAATTAAAAAATAGTCTGTAAAAGAATAAAATTACAAAATAATTATTTTAATTTAAAAAAAATATTTTAAAGAATAAAAATGGGAAATAAAAGTGTACACCAAAATGAGGAATCTCCTTAATAGTATATAGAGTAGTGAAAACAATTGTTACCCACACCTTTCTTCACATTTTTATAAGAACAAAATTAATGAAATTATAATTATAAAATTAAATATAAATAATTTTTACACTTTAATTGCAGTTAGACTTTATTTATTTTGCAGATATTTTCTATTCATTTAGTTTTAAAAAATAATTAAATTTAAAAATGAAACGGTTAAATTTAGAAAAACAGACACTTGAAGAATAAAATTGAAAAAAAAAACAAAAAAAAAATGAATCTTCTGTATATAAGTATAGAGGTAGATACATAATAGATGTAGATACATAGATATACGAAAGTTATGGAAAAACATTCTGCCAAATACATATGAAGTGTTTCTTATGTTAACCTTTTCCTTTATTACGTTTGAAGTTCCTTTATCAGTTTGAAGATCCTGAACAAAACTGCAAACAGGAATCCTTGTATCAATTCTGAGTAGTATAAAACATATACATTCAGGAACTAACGCAGCACATCTTACAAAGTTCCAGGACCTGCTAGATACACAATCCACAACCAAACTAATCTTTCTATAACAAAGTTTTCTATTGAAAAAAAAAATTAAAATACCTCCCACAAAAATATCCATTGGTCACTTGACCTTCATTTACCTGGACAGTGGGAGAATATTCCCTCCTGACATCTTATTTATCCACGTACCAGGAAGAGCAATAAGAAAAAGATGAAATGAAAAGATTGGTAGCATGCAACCAATTTATACTGTGTATGATTTACCTAAACTGCATAAGTTGTAGCCAAAACTCAGACATGGTAGACCATGCCAACTTCTAGGATAGAAGCATGAGGGATACTTAGTGCATAAGTTGGTCCTCTAGAGTTTCTCCTCAAGAAATCATACCCATAATTGATCACAACTTTCTTTATCCAACTTGACCCTCTTTTTGCTTTCACATAAGAATGACCCATTATGAATGCCATTCCTCCCTCCCTTGCTTGCATTAGTTCCTGCAACTCCTCCCTTGCACCCAAATCAATCTCTGGACTATCTGGCACAACAAACCTCACTCTCTTCCTAACTATTTCAGGAGACTTAACCACCCTCATTTCTAAGCAATTTTCCATCTCACTATTCTTGTTATCATCTTCACACATCCTTATACCTTCTGACTTTGATGCTGAGGTGCCTACAACTGCCATCTTTGTGTCATCTTCAAAACTCTCAAATCCTTGGTTTGATTCAGAAGTATCGGACCGAATGAATTCTGCTATGCTACAGATAAGATCTTTCTCAAACTCAATATCATCCTTGTGAAAATCCCTATAACCATACCGAGCTATGCACCTATAGAGTCTGTATTCTTTTGGGCCAACTCTACCAACCAAGAACCGTTCCTCTGGTCTGACATGTGGCACTGGGACAGATTTGACGCAGAGGAAGATCACAACTTGATGAAAAGCTGGGAGATTAGTGACAAAGTGAGAGAAAATGGCTGGGATCCCAGACACAAGTTCAGTGTGTATTAGGCCAATTCCTCTCACACGCACAATTCCTAGAGTGGGGCCTAAACCAAGGAGCCAGTTGATAGACACCTTATTCTGAACATCGAACTCGTACTTCTTAAGTGTGCCGTAGTGCCACACATACATCACAATCAGAAATATGAGCGAGAGGGCAATGGGCACCCATGCTCCTTCAAGGAACTTGATCAGGGATGCAGAGAAGTACAGTGCTTCGATTGACCCAAAGAAGAATATGAAGGCAATGGCTAGGAAAATACTCTTGTGCCAGCATAACACAATAACTAGAGACATTAAGCAAGTGGTGACCAGCATGACGGTTATGACAGCCAAGCCTGTTCAACGAAAAAGTATAAAATTCATTAGACATACTACAAGCCATTCAAAACCATGATCAAGATTTCTACAATTTTAATATACTGATATTAATTTGCGTGTGCATGAGGAGAAAGAGTACCTGATGCGTTTCCCATGCGTTTTGTATCTCTAAATCCAACAGTAATAGCAAGGCAAAGTAGCATCAAACACCAGTTGATCTCTGGGATATAAATCTGGCCGTGTACCTTTGATGATGTATGAATGATCTTGACTTTGGGGAAGCATCCCATTGCAGAACATTGTTTGATTATTGAGAAAGTACCTGTGATGATAGCTTGACTTCCAACCACAGCTTGAAGTATGGCTATTGCAAGAACAGGCCATCTAATTTTCTCTAAAACAAGTTCAAAAGGAAGAGTAAGCCAAATACTCATTCTTTAAAAATGTGCCCCTTGTTGTGAGAAACACAGATCTTACCAGGTACAGATACGTAGAACCCAATTCGGTAATCACTTTCAATAATATGATGCTTGGAAAGATACGCAGCTTGTCCCATATATGCCAGAATCAGAGAAGGGTATACCAGAAAGGTAAAAGCAATCTGCAGGTAAGTGGTTTTCTGTTAATGCAGTTCATTATTTCCATGCAGCTTCACATTCATGAACAATTGAAAAACAATGATGCATTGCTTCCAAATCAAAATTGGGAATGTAAATCATGAGTTTAGTTTCAATTTCAAAATGATGCTACCAATTGTGCACCTTAATCGATAACTGTGAAAAGTGTCCTAGATCAGCAAACATAGCTTCAGAACCTGAAACGTAAGAGGGACAACATCAGAGGAAGTTAAAACATATGTCAAACATGTAGCAGTTGTGAAGTAGAATTACTATATATACCTGTTATACACAGTAGAATTCCCCCTAAGGACATCCAACCTCCCCTTTGAGTTTTCTTCAGAAATTTGAACATGTAGTAGGGAGAGAGAGCCTCATAAACATGAGGGTTCCAATGTAAGATATTATACATACCGATACAGCTAATGCATAGTAGCCAGGTCAACACAACAGGAGCAAATAGGAACCCCAAGCGATGTGTTCCATAATGTTGAAGTGCAAACAAAAATATCAGTATCACACAAGCAACTGGTACTTCAACATCTGCACAACACAAACACTTATATTTCAGGAAAATTCAGAATAATGTCTAGATATATATACTGAGAAATTAAGTTAGAAGTCTAACAGTATATTGTCCTACCTAAAAACAACCAACAAACATTAGAATCTCTAAGATTCACTTAAACAAGTACATTCTGAGTAGAAAATAGAAACCTTTCATTAACCAGTCTTATAATATCTTAAAATATCCCCTCTTTAATATTGTTTCCCTCGTTGTATTTCCAAAGGAAAAGGAAAATGCACAGATGATAATAGAAATGTTTGAATATAGATCCAAGACACTGTAGTATTATAAGGAGTAAAATATTATTTCAATTAAGGCACACATGATTTAGACATTCAGTAAGGTTCTCATGTAAATGGTAAAGGCCAGTGCCTAGTTACATTTGTATTGGAATCAGAATTTTCAGAAACTGAAGAAGTGGAGCAAAGATCAATTGACATAGTCAACTTATTCTGATTTCTGTGTGCTGAAAAATTACTAATGCAGCAAAACAAAGTATAAACTACAGTAGTATGCTTTGAATGCATCTGGAAAAAGGTTGAATAATGGGATGGAATCAAATCTATATACAACTGGCCATAGTCATCCAATTGAAATTAAGCAGCTACTGGTGAGAGGTCATATTATTAAAGAAGACACATACTTATGGGAATCACACATGACCTTAGAAGAACAAATAGAAGTCCAGCACCTGAAGTTTGCATCAAAAGCCTAACTTTAATAGAGGAATGATCACATTTTAGTGTTTAAGGCACTGCAGTGATTAAGTTTTAATTAAGTTGAAGAGTACCTGGATCATCATTAATTATTCATAGTGGAACAGTATATGACAAATTTACTTGTGTCCTTACCTAATTTTGTCATCCAATCAGATAATCGCTTTACTGTTCCAGATTGATCCATAATGGTTTATTCAAAAACCTTATCCATACCACTCTGCTCCTATCATAACTTTATTTAGTAATTTCCTATGCTCATATCATATTCTAATGAAACTTAATTAATAAAAAATTACTGTTCTCAGTTCTTCTGTGCTTGATATTCTATCAGCCACAACCACAAACTTTATCATATATTCAATATTATCAAGTTGGCAGGGATTATTTATTTTAATATAAATTTTAGCATGACATTGATTTGACTTCGATCAAAACAAGGAAGTTGGCCCTGATTACATATTTATGGGGACCCACAATAATGCATGCACTTGGAGGCATTTGGTTCTCCCTTTTTGTCCACTAACTCGAACGCTTTGATATAGTTAGCATAAAAAGGGAAGGTATTTAAAATTTCAAATAGGTTGTATTGAAAAAATTAAACAAAAATATACTGTGATAGCTAACAACAATAATTTCATGATCAATATCTATTCAGCATATATGCCATTCAGAGAGCAAAAACCCTTCCCCCAAATCAATAGCAGTATTGCATGATGCAACCATTAGAACTATTCTAAATGTACACAATTCTTTAGGAAATATTCCAGAGAATAGTTCCAGATGCCAAGCATTTTGCAATTTACTAATCAAAATTGAATTCTGAATCGATTAATCCAATTCCAATAGTATAATAGTTATATATGTGTCTCCTCCAACTGTATTATAAAATATTTGAAACTGAACTTCAAACAATCTTGCAGCTTATTAAAATTAAAATATATTTCTTCAATTAAATTCAAGACCTGTTCGTGTTCATTAGAGGCTAACCACAAACTAGTCTTAAAATTAATCTCGAACAAAACATAATGAAAAGAGATTAAATCGACCAACTACTTGTATTCAGAAAGGAACTTACATCTATGCTGTTCTTTAGACATAGAAAGCTCCAAGCCTGACACGGCAGAGAAAACTGCATAATAACCAAAAACCAAATAATTCAGTCATCAAGAACCACCATCAGTGTCCAAAACCATGATTTTAGCTGCAACATCATGGTTTCTCGGATCTCCCAAATTGCGGATTGCATTTGTCCACAATTCCAGCTCTGTGAAAGATTCCGAAGAAACCACGAGCGCAGTTTAAAACCTTGGCCATGACGAAAACACAGATAACATTGGAAATCCCAGTACCAGAAATAGCAGGTGTAAGCACACCATCCCCAATAACCATGCAAGTCCCTATCAGAGCCAGAACAAGCAGCACCCTCTGCAGAACCTTGTGTTTCTCGAACACCGATTTCAATCCCAACCCAACATTGTTCTTATCAATTGGCACTGTTCCATCCTTGGTGTACTCAGTTAGTTCTTCATCTGCAAGCTGAACATTAGGCAACAACCCCACCTGAGCATGCCTGCAGAGAAGAGAGTACAGAGCAAAAGTCCCTCCTTCTCCATTATCATCTGCTCTGAGCACAATGAAGACATACTTGAGGAGTGGAACAAGTGTGAGAGTCCAGAACACAAAAGACAACACTCCATATATCTCTTCATTGGTCTCTGAATGCTGAATGTCCTCAGCAAAAGTGCTTTTGTAAACATAAAGTGGGGATGTACTTAAATCGCCATACACAACTCCTAAGCTCTGATAAGCCAATGTTAACACTGTCTTCCATGATCCATCCTGCAAGGTGTGATCAGTGTTACGTCAAAAACAAGTTCTTTTTTTTTTCTTTCACACATAATACTGAGAAGGATACTCCAACATGCCATACCTTAACCGAGTTTTTGTAGATCACAGACTCCAGATCCATCAAGGAATGTCTCAGAAAATACCAACCTTTAAATTTTCAATTTTCCTGAGATATCAAAGGAAAATGAACGCCACCCTCATGAATCAACACCCTCCCCCAGTTCAAGCTAGTCCAGTCTTAGGATAAAAAACTAATTTTGGCAAAGGAGAGAGTTTGGTACAACTTCTAATGCTTTGTTTTCTCTTATATAAAAATACTATTTTCACAAAGAGGCTCAAATGCAGACAAAACAATAACAAACAAACATAATAAAAAACACCAGCACCAACCAATTTAGATAACAGGGTTAAGTGTTGTCGTCAGAATGAACAGATTTTGGGGACAAGAGAGAAAGAGAGAGAGAGAGCAGAGAAACAAAACTTTTGCAGTGGTGATTTTGGATTCTAGTTTTCGGTTTCCTTTTCTAAATGCTCTTTGTGTTGAGGTTTGCAGTTTGGTTTAGAAGGAATATAATATAATAGTTTTGGAATGTGAAATTGGAAGTTTTGATATATATATATATATATATATATATATATTATTGTGATGGGGTGTGTGAGAGGAAAAAAAGATGGTGGTGCATCACATGAGTTGCATTTGAAGGAGGATAAGAAACAGAGAGAGGATTGCATCTAAGCATGCACTTATTGGAACTCTTGAGTGACCTGACAACAGCGCTGACCACTTCTCAACAGAAAGAGACACTTCTAAGTCTATCTCTTTCCCTCAGTCCTAATTATGGGGACGTTTCGGTTTCACAGCTGTTAGCACCTAGCTGTTACAAAACCTTCAATTAGTTCAAGGAGTTAAATTTATTCCAGATTTTAGTCCCATCTTTTTTTAACCAATACAATGAATCCGTTTTCATCATCACTAGCATTTCCCACTTCATTCTTTATTTTTTTTTTCTTTTCTTTTCAATTCACAAAAGTGATGGACCAATGTTTTTGCTGATAGTTTTAATCTTCTTTAACAGCTAAACAATATTTATAAGATAATAATATATAGTATTTTGTTGTTGTGTATAGTTCAGGATAAACATTTATTTTATTTCAGATTTAATGACAAATTTTGTTCATAAGTTACTTTGAGAACTATTTGAATCAGTATCCGATAGAAAAACAGAATTTTGAAACATTTAATTGAGAAAATGGGTAAAGTGTGAATTTAGAATTTTGACTTTTTAAATTTATAATATAAATTTAATGTTATTACAAAATTAATGTAATATATAAAATTTTAAAAATAATAGATAATATTAATATGACTTCTAAATAGTGATCAATTTTAGTGTCCAATTTGGATATCAATTTACAAAAGTAAAAATTATTAGTTACTAAAATAGTTATTATTATGAATAAAAAATTATAATTGGTCATTAAACTGTCTTTAAAATTAGTTATCATGATTTTAGTTATCAAAGGAAATTGATCACTAAAAAATTAGATATCTAGGTTTGATTGTCAAAATGACCTAGTTTCTAAATTAGTCTTTAACTTTTAACTAATTAGTGATCAATTATAATTTTTTATTTATAACAATGACTATTTTAGTAACCAATAATTTTTAATTTTGTAAATTAATATCAAAATTGGTCATTATAGTGACTAACTATTCTTAGTGACTAAAATTACTTACTAATAAAGCAAATTTTCTAGTAATGTATGTAGAGTAATTTTAAAATGATAATAATATATACACTTAATATTTTCTTTTAAATATGTCTAATCAATAAGCATAATAGTAATAATTATAATTAAGACTAAATATAAATAGAGAAGTGTTCACCATCGTCTTAAGGACACTATTTAAAGTGTAATTAATAAATATTAAATTCTGTAGACTCATAGGTAACTGTATTATTAAATGAATTACTAACTTTACAATTATAATGCACTTTTACTTTATTTAAAGGATAGAATAACCCATAAGTATTTATATAAGTATTATATAAATGTAATTAATAATTTATTTGTTACACACTAAAAAAAGTTAAATAATTATATTTTGATATTGTTAAAAATTGAAATATAATTAAATTAGAAAACCTAAATTAACAGAAAACAAAAGATTATCTTTTTAATAAAAAAGATAAAACATAATTAACATAATATTGTCATCATTAAAAAAACAAACACTTTTATTTTCTGTTAATGAATATATTTGTGTAAAAGTTCAGAATTAACTGTATATTTATGAATTTTGACATTAATTATCATTAATATATTTTTATTTGATTTAAAGAAAAAAATACTTATAATATGTAACTGATCATTTATTTGATACACATAAAAAAAGTTAAAAAAGAATTTAATAATAAAATAATTACATTTTAATGTTATTAAAAATTAAAATATAATTAAACATAAAAAAACTTAAATTAACAAAAAATAAAAATAAAAAGTAAAATATCAAATATATCAACTATCATGTTAAATATCTAAAACAATTATAAAAAATAATTATAATATAAAAAATCAGAATTCAGTTACAGCTGACCAATAATTTTATCTTAAATAAAATAAAATTACATTAATAATAATTAAGGTCATAACTCATAAATGTTATATTTAATTATGAATTTTTGCAAAGTTTAATAACTATTAATTACACCCTAACAAATTAAGGCGCTCTGATTAACATTCTTCGTAAAACAATTGTATTAAAACATATTATTCATATTTAATTAAAAGTATTTATCGGTATCTTAACAAATATATTACTCGAAGACTACCTTTTAAGTTAACTAAATAGCATAGATTTAGTAATGTATTTAAATCGTTCTTAACATATATTGTGCTTAAATAATTTACTTAGATCTGAGAAAATTTTAATTTAAATGATTATATTTATATACAGTAAGATATGAGATGAGATGAATATTATAAAATCCGTTTTCAACCAATTTCCATTAAAATTTATGAATAGATTCTTATTTTCATATTCATTCCCATTAAACAATTTTCTCCTTTTATATTTAAGATTTCTGTAACGTTTCATTTAAAATATAATATAATTAAATGGAACATTATACAAAATAGTAATAGATACAAGGTCTTCGAGTATAATAGAGTTGTCAAAACGGGTCATCCGACCCAACTCGGCTTGGCCCGCGACGGGTTGACCACTTAGTGGGTCAACTTAACCCGACTCACTTATTAGCGAGCCAACAAAATTAGAACTCGACTCGACCCACCACGGGTTGACGGGTTAAATAGGTTGGCTGACTGGCTCACTTAATTAAAAAAAAAAAACACAATTTTTTTTCTTCAATCTCAAGAAAATTAAATTATAATTACGATTAAAAATCTAAATAAACTTCAATACAATCCAAATAAAATTCCAAATTATGTTAAACCTCAAATACAAACCAAAATCACAAAAATATAAATTACTATCTAACATCAAATCATTATTGTCACTTATCAAACTATAGTATTAGAATCTTGAATGAATAAATCCACAACATTTTCATCTCTTGAAACAT
>Ga0209589_1006708_pt1 | contig 18921 bp, 4 predicted proteins | sample CowpeawhiteBW_FD_187525 | JGI IMG/M metagenome (GOLD analysis project Ga0209589, IMG submission 187525) | Root nodule microbial communities of legume samples collected from California USA - Cow pea white BW (SPAdes) (version 2) | ecosystem: Host-associated > Plants > Roots > Nodule | place: USA...
AAAAAAAATAAAAATATATAAATATATATATATATATATATATATATATATATATATATATATAAACAAAAGAAATAAATATTAAACCTCTAAAGCACAACAATTATGATACAACTGATGCTTTGTTTTGAAAAGATTGGGGACCCATTGTCTGAAGTTAGGGATAGTGCTTTATAGAGACAATAACACTACTTAGTCCTTAAAAAAATATCCGTGGTATAACCACAATCTACAATTTTAAAAAAAATATATTTTTAGCATATTTTTATATAAAGGTATACTTGATATTCTTGGGATACTAACTAGCTCGATCTGGTGTTCCCGAAAGAGTGGTTTAGTAAGATTGTAATGATCATGAAGAATAGCTTCTATTTTATTTCTTCTTTCTATTGTTCCTATTTTAATTATTTTATCATAGTATCATCATTTAATATCTTTTATGTGCGAAACAAGTCTTTCATATCATATTTGAACACATAGAGATGCTGATATTAAAAGTTTTTAGTTCAAATGACATGATTATATATACAAACTGTTAAAGGTAAAATTATTTCCAATGTGTTGAGTGGCATCTGTATATGAAAACTATGAGATTGATATACTGATCATTTGCAATAAATTTGATTTGTACAGAAAAGCTCTATGATTTATGTTGTAATTTCATAGATATTAATGGGGGTAATTGCTGGAGTGGACCTTATCATATGTTTTAGAATATAATTAGCGGTTATAGATTTTTAAAAAATCAACTGTTACATAATCTCGTAAATTAGGATGATTGATTCTATCATATTATGTACCTTTATTGTAATTGATTCTATTCAATAGTATAAATACATATTGTATGCTCTACATTATACACAATACATTCAGAACATATACAATTCTATAATATGATCCAGAAAAAGGCTACTCTTGAATGGAGCCACCTCTGTATGACATGAACTATCGACGGGATTCCCCCTTGATGACATGACAAGATAGATGATGATCATTAATTAGAGAGTAGAAAGACTTGTCTGGTAAATGACAACATCTTCTTAAGGAGACACAATGCCATGCACAAGGCTGGAGACACCTCATTTTGGTTCTCTCATGTAACTAAACCAATAGTATTTTACTATGCAACTTTTATACGTTTTACAAATTGCTAATTTATTTTCTTCACACAAATTTTATCATGCATATGTGACATAAATGTCATTATATTTACATCCGTTAATTTATAATTCTTTTTACTTGTACTCATTATTTATTTAGAGTAATCATCTTCAACTTCATAGTATATTTATAATTTGTTTTGAAGGGAATAAATTGCTCATCCATTACTGCTCCCCCTTTTGGGAACTGAGGTTGTTATGCCCTTAATTATATTTTGTGTTCTCTCTCGTTTATTTACCCAAAGCACTAGAAAGCTGAGTTGTAGGTTACTAGTTGAGTAGGCTGTGTTTATTTCCATAAGGTTACACCCGCAATCATCAATAAAGTGCTTTGCACTGGAAAACGGGGGAGCTGGGCTAAAGGTTTTACTCTAACCGAAGCAAAAGCAAACCCATCTTTTACTAAAAGGAAGGTCTTGGTTCTTTCTTATACCCGGAAGTAGGATCTATGTTGAAAACATGAGCAAGGAGCTCTTATATGTACATAGAGGATCTCTAATGGATATTTGTTGAAGCAGCTTATTCTCAAATGATGTTGGCTTTATTTTGGAGTCTGGGCATTTTATATCTATACTGTGAAAGACTAGTGTTGAATATATGTTGGATTGTATAATATTTTAGCATTGAAATTATATAAACTATTTTCAAGATTTTGCTAGACTGTTTTTATACTTTGAACAACAGTTTGTAAGTTTAGGGATATTATAATTATAGAAGAAAATTGTTAAAATATAATCAGTGGTTACAGATGTCTTGGAAATCAACCGTTACATATTAGGATGATTGATTACATAGTATTATGTGCCTTTATTGTAATAGATTTTATTTAATAGTATAAATACATATTGTATGGTCTGCATTAGACACACAATATATTCAGAACATACAGAATTCCATAAAAATTTCTGGTAAATTTGAAATTAAAGATTGTTTGGGATATACTTTTTCTAGCTATTGTATATGCTTGCTGATAGGACCCTGGATAGTGGGCTGACGCAGCAGGAGGAGAAACTTAGAGACATAAGTCAGGTTAAGCCCAAAATTTGGAAAATATATTATAGAAGAAAGAAAGTGGGGCCAGGGAATGAAAATTAGTTACAGAAGAGAGAGGACGTTTTTGCATGGGCATAGTTGTGTGTAGTGGGGGAGAGTGGAAAAAAGAAAGAACAAGGAGATTAGCTAAGGAGAGGATCTCTCAGGAGGAGTGTGTGACTCTGGTACCCATCCAAAGCATTATAAAGCACTTCTGCTCAAGTTTCCTATTTTCATTTTGTTAGATATTGTTTGATATTGTTAAGATATTCGTAGATATTGTTAATCACAATATCAAACAATTTCTTCTATTTACTTTATTTATTTTTAGTTACTTTTTTTAGTTGTACCTCTATGTGTGGTCTGTACACAAGGGAGATTAATATCAAATCCTATTTTCTCTATATTCAACATGGTATCAGAGCCATTGTTTAAAAAAAAGTCTATCCTAACGAGATTTCTTGGACATTCTGTTCCACCCGCTATCGGGCTGCTAACGAACCACTCATTAATTTCTAGTCCCACGCACAAGATGTATATACCTCGGCGTGAGGGGATGTGTTGGAAGTCCTACATCAACTAGAGATAAAACAATTTCATAGAATATAACTGGGATGCAAACCTCATTTTACAAGCCAGTTTTGTAGGAATGAATTAGGCGTAAACTCCACTTCTAACACATTTTGATAATAATAATACAATTTCTTACTTGTTTCTATCACTTGTCAAGTTGTTCTCCAGTTTCAGTTAGTTTAGCCAATATCTAGCTAACAACTCAAGCATTGGGTTGTGATGCAGGATAAACTCTCTTCTACTAAAAAGTTAAATTTCCGAAAAGTCAGTCGAGCATGTGCATGTGCATGCAACTTGTGCATGATAAAACATGTAAGAGATATAGTATCAAACCTTTCACGTTTCTTTACCTAAAAATTAAATTTATGGGATAAGTGGTTCATAACAAACAAAATCTAACCGAGGTATCCCCGTACATTTCAAACATGCCAAATTTTATAACAAATGACAGATTCAAAGGGATAGAGTCTCAATCAAGAGCTAACAACAACAAAAGTCCAAGGATACTAAATTCTTAGAATGTTGATTTATGCCTAACTCAACCACCCAAATTGTAGGATAGAGTTAGGCCTAAATCCACCTTTTAAGATGGTATCAAAGCATAGGACTAAATATTTATGGATTTGATAGTGTGTGGCATGATATAGTAGGCTCAATAAACCTTGCTATGCAAGACTCTGATCATATTGAAAAGATTGCTTGTAATTGTGTGGTGTACATGAGTATTCTTATTATAATGTAGAATATATACAACAATATGAACAAAATAAATATTAAATAATGGAAATATTAGATAAGATATTTGCTCATCAAATCATATTATATCTCTGTATTTATGAAATACTCAAATCATATCTCTAATATAAATAAACACAAATAAACCATTTGTACATAATATAATTCCTCTGAAGTTAAAGCTGTCAAAACGGGTAACTCGGCCCGACCCGGCTTGACCCATCACGGGTTGATGATTTAGTGAGCCAATCTAACCCGGCTCACTTTTTAGCGAGCCAAAAAAATTCGAACCCAGCCCGGCCCACCACGGGTTGGCAGGTTAAACGGGTTGGCTCAGGGGTTCACTTAATTAAAAAAATACAATTTTTTTATTTTTTTTCAATCAAAACTAAATTGTAATTCTAATTAAAATCTAAATAAACTTTAATACAATCCAAACACAAACCAAAATAAAAAAAATACAAATTATTTGTGTTGAATAAAAAAACAACCTAATATGACTCAAAAGTAAAGTCCAATTTAATAAAAAAAATAAAAAACACTTGTGTGATCCACTGCGGGTTGATGAGCCAAACCGGCTCACCACGGGTTCAACCCGGGTGAGCCGGGTTCTAGATGAACCGGGTCAAAAATCAGCCCGTATTGAAATTTGTAAAAAAATTTCAAATTAACCCGACCCGAACCCTGGTGAGCCGGGTTGACTCGCGGGTTCCAACCCATTTTGACAGCTCTATCTGAAGTGTCAAACAAACACTATCTAGAGCGTGAGTGTTATTTTTCCCAAGCATCGCTGAACTTCAAAACAAAATGCACATGCTATGATTCCTTCCAAGAATCTTTCTACGTAAGTTACATAGTGCATTATCCAGAATAGAACTTCGATTAAAACAGAAGACATATAATACTACAGTTACCGATAAGCTGGCCATTGACAAATACTCGCAGTATATCACGGACACCATCTATTGTAAGTTTTGGACGGACATCATTTTCCTCCCAAAATAAAATGTCACTGTCTGAAACGGATATTCTGCATTATATACACATTAATGAAAATATAATTAGAAAACCATTGAATCAAATTTAAAAATACTTTAAATTTTGATGAATTTTTTGTTTATTTTATTGCAGCTTTATGGAATCCAGATCATGTTTTCATGGATGGAATTCCTTTGGCAGATATACAAAGGGAAAACTGTACTGAAGATATCTTCTCCACAATCTTTCATGCATCTTTTGTTAGAAATAAAATCATTCATAAGCCATCACCTAACTTCAACTTCTAGTAAAGTTAGTCGTTGACACAGTAACATTCTATGACCAAGTAGTTTGTCACTGCCATTGTAATAAAAAAGCTAAACTTAAGCCGGTATTGTGGGCCTATGCATTGTCCATGCTTCAAAACTCCGTGACCTTTAGCCTAAACCCTTAAGTTTTCAAGAAAGTTGGTCCTTGAAACCTATAGCTATAGTGAATTCCTCTTTTATCCAAAAGAAGACAAATAACAGGTAAAACATTCATTTTTGGTAAAAGTAAGGCATAATACACAGCGCATGTACCATATAGTGAAAGTAAAACAAGCCAAAAAATATATAATGTGACACATCAGGTATCATTGTAGAGTATTCAGCAGGGAATAATGACCTGGTTGAATACCAAAGATAGTCAGATTGATCCTTTGTCACATTCAAGTGCTCCCATATACCTTCAACAGTGAAACTGCTCTTACTCCAAATATCGAGTGGCTCTTTTGTAGTCATCCAAGACTTTGACAGGTAGTAGATACCATTGCGGTGGCTACTTTGCTGGGCTGGGAAAATATTGGAGACAGTTGGCAAATCAAATTCTACTAGTTTGACAGAAGTTTGAGCTCTAACCTGTGCAAATTTAAAGAAGAAAGTTTCAGATAAACCGAAAATAATATAATAATCCTAGAAGTGTAGTATTAACCATTTTCACAATACAAATTGCAAAACCAATAGAGAACAAGGATTTCAATTTGTCAAAACCATACCGCTCATTATGTATTTAGAAAGTTTTTAATTTTGTCCTTGCTATAATTTTATTCGTTATTACAAGTGTATCTTGCTATTAAAACTAAAGTTATGTATTTAGAAAAAATCCCATAATTATAGGTATTTGTTTCCTTAGAATTAACTCTTTATATTTCCTAAAATAAACAGCGGGCTCGTGTACTTATTATAGGACCAATGACCTCATTATTGAAATCCAAAAGAAATATATTACTTTCTAAATTTGATATGGTATTAGACAAGGTTTTCAAACTCAAGATTTTATAAACTCATTAGAGTATTGTAAACTTGGATCGTAAAGTCAAATTGTAAACTCAAATGAGAGTATTGTAAACTTGGATCGTAAAGTCAAATTGTAAACTCAAATCGTAAACTCGTAAGAGTTACAAGTTTACTTTGGATAAAAGAATATTTAAATATTTGTTGTAAATAATATAATAAATAATTGTTATATGATGTTACAAATAACTTTTTATATTTTCTTACTGAAATATTATCATTATTATTAGTTTATCATATTATATATTTTAAATATTTTTTATGTTTTTCTAGTATTATTATGTTTAATATAACAAAAAAGTTGTTGGACTTTGAGACACATAAGGCCAACATAGAAACCCTACCCTAGCCCTTAAACTTCATCTCCCACAAAACACTACCCCTTACCAAGGCAACACCAAGGCTTCACAAGAAGGCTGTGAAGATCGAGGGTGCAACGAATGACAAGAATGAAACTACACTACTACAATGATTGTGCAACCAACAACAAGAGTGACAATGTAGAGAACAGAGACAACCATTGACAAATGACAATGAAAAGGGAACCCTAATTGTGTTTTCTTTGGAGAAAATATTATCTCTTGGAAAAGTAAGAACCAAAATGTTGTTGTCCAATCATATGTTGAACCTGAGTGTAGGACAATGGCATCTTCAATTGTAAGCTTATACGGGCAAGATAGATCCTACGAGAACTAGATTTTTGTAAGATTCAACCAATGAAGATGTATTGTGATAACCAAGTTACTCTCCACATCGCTTCCAATCTAGTGTTCTATGAGAAGACTAAACATATCAGAAATTGATTGTCATTTTATTCAAGAAAAGTTGTTGTCCAAGGAAATCTAGACTTAGTTTGTCGGATCAATATTAAAATATCTACACTTGTAGATATATTAAACCCTTGAGATGACATCGGATAGATTTATTTCTTTTAAGCTTAGTACATACAATTTGTAGCTCGAACATAAGGGAGAATGTTAAAATAAATAGTCTTAAATATAATTTATCGTAAAGTTGTTGTGTCCTTTGTGTTGTACCTAGTTCCTAATCCTAAACCTATTTTTTCAGACTCTCTTCTTTGCTCTCCCTTACATTCTATCTTATGTACCCAAAATTATTATAAATATGGGATCCTAAGAGGGAAATTCACTCTCTCAAATTCATTACTCTTTTATTTTTCTAAGTACTCTTTAGCCTCTCAATTGTGTCTATATTGGTGTTATTTCAACACTAAGATTTTCACCCTTTAACTTTTTTTAATCTAATGGTTCCAACAAGTATTCAAAATTAGGTTAAGTAAAGGGTGAAGATGAATATAACTTCGAAAAGGTTTCTTTTACTAACTTTATCCTTCCTTGCATACATATATATATATATATATATATATATACACACACATACATATGTATAAAGGTGAATATCACTAAATCATTAAGCAAAAGTAAATCATTAATAAAATAACTTTCACACACATATATAGAGAGGAGAAACTAATTTATGTCAAGCCAACTTTTGCAAACCCAACCTTGGCAGTATTGAAAACTGTATTTGTGCAATCTGGCAACACACTCACAGACCATGGTGGTATAGTGTATCTTCGACCACGAAATGTCACTGTTGCCTCTCTTTTTTCATCGATGTTGGCAAGAAATGCTGAGCATATGCTAGGAGATTCAAAGAAAGACAAGTTCAATCCATCAGGGTGAACATTTGCTTGGTATATATGTGCCTGAATTTGACGAACAAAAGTGATTCAGAAAATAAAATCACCTATATAATTTTACATACTACAAGCAAACCTTACGGCACATGGTGGGATTGGCTACATGTGCTTGTGAAGACATACTGTAATAAACTAACTAGAAAAATATACAGAAGCATTGTCCCTAAGTAAAATACATTCTTTGTGAACGAATAATGAAGCACAGAAAAATTGAATACAAATATTGGGAATAATAACAGTAATGTAGTTTTGGAAATAGTAGGAATAGGTTATCAATGGGACACCTAGAACCAAAGGAAAAAGTTGTGCTTATTTTCTAATTATAGTTTTTTGTATATATAAGATGCATTCATTCTTTATGTATAAAATTTAACAGGCTAATTCTCTTACTAAACAACTTTCTCCAAGTCGATTTTTGTTTTTGTGTTCCAAACTCAATGTTGTTGATTTTATTTCTAATTTTCAACCTCATTGAGTTTGTGGGGGGGCTATTAGTGTAAAGGACAACTATCAGCTTTAAGACAGCTTCACTTTGTTACTTTGATACTGTTAAATATTGTTAAGATATTATTAGTTTACAATTGTTACTTACAATATCTTATGTTAGTTACAATATCATGTGTATATGGGTTTAGACCATATTTTTCTTTATTATTCTTTATTATAAATATATTATCCTATGTGTATTTTCTACACAAGGGGAATTAATCCTATACCTAATTTTCACTACTTTCAGTAAATACGATAATACTCTTCACTCTGTCAGGTTAGTACTTTAAGAGTTTGTTTTTTTGTTGTAATCAATATTTCAATACAGGAAAATTTTGTTGGGACGGGATTGGACAATATCTGCAAAAATTGGTTAATTTGTCATCCCTACATACAAGTATTCTTATCTATGTTGAAGAAGAGATATAATAATAAGGAATAAAATCAGTATCTAATAATGGGAAACATTTAATAAAATCATTTTACTATCACATCATATCAATCTCTATTTATTATAATCAAATCAAATATTTAACATAATCAACTCATCTATAACACTTTTCCTGAAGTTGGAACATATGCATCATAGGAGAGAAGCTTGTTACAAATATCATCAACACAAGATCTCTTAAGAGACTTGGTAAACAATGACAAGGCTTTTAAATATTTTCGGAAATGACTTTCTCTTTTTGAAAGTGAAAATAAATCTTGAATATGTTTTGTCTTTCCAAATAATATCTTTAACAAATCCCGAACATACTTGCATCAGAAGACTTTAGATATGAGCTATTAGTGAGTCACTATCTACTACCAATAAATATTGGTAGGTCTCTAACTATAGCTACGACCAATAAAATATTAAATGCAGTAAATCATAATGATTAAAACTTCTATGAAATATTTATTTATTTCATGCTAAGCTCGAACCTCCTGCTTTGGACCCAATTTTATATATGTTGGTGAATTAGCGGAAACCAGGGCAGGCTCACAAAGCTTCAACGCAGTATGTAAATCTTTCAAGTGACCCCATTTTGGCTCATGCAGAAGACCTATAAAAAAAGGGTTCATCAACCATGTTAACTGCTATAGGACATATAATCGCATTAGCTACCATCTAAACAACAATCTTATTATTATTCTTACACATACCATACTCATCAATTGGGGCATCATAATCATAACTTGTAATTTGCAAGGGCCCCCCTGCAGTGCGGCCAAAATTTGTTCCACCAAAATACTGTAACATAAAATAGCCTGTCAAGATGTGGGTTACTAATACTCATCTACAGAGACTAAAATATACATCATATTTAGATAAACCCTCTATATCAGTAGATATTCATCCTGAGTAATTTTGAAATATAATAAGAAAAGCAGCTATTAAAAGATATCACCATACTGATTTTTAAGGTTATTTTCATCAAAATTAGTTACCATAAAGAAATAAATGGAAGAACAAAACAAAGAACAGGGCATCCTATAGAATGCAAGAGCAAAATAAGACATTTAAATCATCAAAGGCAATAGGAAATGGTTGCAGTAGCCAAGCTGGACTCGAAGCTTGATACTTGTTGCATTGGAAAACACAACAAGTTGCAACAAACTGTATCACTATTCCTTTCATGTTAAATATTGAGAAAAACTGTATAGGGTTAATCTTTGTGTTTAAAAGACACATAAGGTGAATGTATTTATAATAAAGAGTGATAAAAGTATATATGACAACCAAACATAAATATGGTAAATAGAAGATATTGTTATAAACAATATCAACAATATCCACCAATATCAAACAATGTCTATTTTTCCCTAATACACAATAGACGCTATGTTTCCCTAATTAACATAAAATGCGATATATTAACACTCCCTATCAAACTGGTGCATATAAGTCGTATGTACCAAGCTTGTTACAAATATAATCAATTCTTGACACCTTAAACACTTAGTGAAAATATTTGCTAATTGATCATTTGAGTTAACGAATTCAGTTTTGATGTTCCCAGATACAATATTTTCTCGAATGAAATGACAGTTGAACTCAATGTGTTGGTTCCTCTCGTGAAAGAGAGGATTAGAACTGATATGAAGCGCAACCTAATTGTCACATATAAGTGACATCTCCAAACTATAACTCTCTAAGCAATTGCTTAAGCCACACAAGTTCACAAGTGGCTGAGGCCATAACTCTATACTTTGCTTCTACACGAGATCTCACCCCAACACTTTGTATCTTACTCTTCCAAGAAATCAAGTTACCATCAATGAAAACACAATACCCGGAATTAGATCTTCTATCAGAAGAAGATCCTGCCCAATTACCATCTGAATAGCAAATAACTCTTGTATGGTTATTGGAACCATATAACAAACCTTTTCCAGGAGATCCTCTCATGTACTTTAATACACAGATGACTACATTCCAATGATCTTGACATGGGGCATTGAGAAATAGACTCACCACACTGACTGCAAAAGAAATGCCAGGACGAGTAACTATAAGATAATTTAATTTTCTAACCAATCTTTTGTACTGTTCAGGATCTAAAATAGGCTCCCCCTAATAAAGAGGCTAATGTTGAAGGGCAGCCTTACCTTAAGGCCAATGTTGAGGGAAACATTTTTGACATTCAGTTGACAAAGTGATAAGGCCAATTTACAGTATATAAAGTAGATGCAAACCTCACCTTACAAACCAATTTTATGGGTATGGTTAGACTTAAACTTCACTTCTTAATATGGTATCAGAATCATCGGTTAGAGCATATCGTAGAAAAAATTGTTGCTTGTTAGGTCTATTCTTGCTATCAGGTCACTCTCGAACCACTCATCAATGCTTGGTCGTACGCTCGAAATGTATATGCATCGGCGTAAGGGTGGCAAAACGGGCTAGTTTGACCCGTTTTGGCCACCCCGACTTTGGCCCACAAAAAATGAGTTGGGCCAAGTTGGCCAACCACAAAAAAATGGGCCAAAAATTGTAACCAACCCCTCTACTCTATTTTTTTACTTTTTATTTTTTATATTCATTTATTTTATTTTTAAAATTTGTTTGTATATATACTTACGAATAAATATTTAAAGAATATTTAATCATATATATATATATAAATATATATATATATATATATATATATTCAAGCTTTTAATTGATTAACTCATATTTCTAATTAGATAAATTAAAATAATTATTACATTTCCATGTTAGATTACTCTATTATAGCTAATAATTAGAACTTAATTTGTAAATGCTAATAATTTAAATTATAATAGTATTGCAAGTTTACAAAAATATTATATAAAAACTTTAATCTTTTTAATAATTTTAATTTTAATTTTTAATTTAAAACACGTAAAAAAATAAATAAAATAAATAAAACGAGCTAGCAAGCCTGGGACAGACTACGAGTTGAAAATTCTAACATGACCCATCCTGTTTTATTAGGCTGGCAGGTTGGCCACCCATTTTGACACCCCTACCTCAGTGTGAGGGAGAAGATGCTATTCGAAATTCCCTATTTTCTCTATTTGAGTTTTCTTTCTTGTTTGAGTTTCTCATCTGGTTTCTACAATTATGTCATAACAATTTTCCCTAAACCTCCTCAATACTGGTTCAAGGGCTTCCCTACATACTAATTAAAGTTAACCTAAGCTTAGGGCTAGACCTTGCTAACCATTCAAGGGGTCACTCCTTACAGAAAAAGTTGTTTCCAGCCTCTATATATGTGAAAGCTACCAGTCCTTATTAGTCGTAGAGGGTTAATTATACTTGAACTGCTTAAAGAAATAAAGAAATGCATTATCACCTGTTGGGTCCTTCGAGGAGGAATGCACAAGGGAGATCCAATACCAATAACGCATGAGTCAAATCCACATAAGAGATTGACACTACCTCCAACTATAACCTTAAGACAATAGGTTTATGAATAGGTCTTCTTTCTTTTATGGTGCTTAACTTTATCATTTTTACTCAATGTGAGACTTAGACTTAAACTTAAATTCCTGTCAAACTTTTCCTCAAGTATAAGTCCCTTCGACATTGGTACATCTCCCTCAAGTGAAAGCATTTCTAACCACGAGGACCTTACTAGTGACCGTTCCTTGTACCGCCATTCAAAGAAAATAGGACAGATTTGTCTAAAACTTTGTCAGGAAGACTTTCAAACAAAGATCATATTGACTCGTTTAAGCTGGACACCAAGTTGAATCATCGCCTTTGATACCACTATTGGGTCTTCGAGGGGGATTCACCCAAGAGATTTAGTACGAATTAGACTTGAGCCAAGCCTATATAACCTTATGGGAATGAGTTTATGGGCCTTCTTCCTTATACGATGCTCAATTTTCTCATTTCTACTCAATGTGAGACTTAAACTCACTCAGATTCCTAGCATCACCACCTAGATTATTATATTTTTCAAAATAAGAATGTAAAAATATGTTAAAATGAATAGAAAGATTTTAAAAATATTTTCTCCTCATCAATATGAAGATACCTTTATCCTAATAATTTACTATTTACCATATTTATACCTTTGAGTTAATAAAACCCGTAACTACCCTACACCTATAATCTCCTCTATTATTACTTCTTCTAACATATACTTTTGAAGTTGTTTAGGTAGTTCAATCTCTTGCCTAACAGATTCAATTTGATGTTCAAAATACAAAGCAAATTTATTAACAAGAAATGGGAAAAAGTAAGATAGAAACATGGAACATATGTAGCAAAATGTGCCAAAAGAACAACAATATAATAAAAAGCCCTCCAGTACAAACATTGGACAAGAATCCTTCATGAGACAACCATCACGTTAGAACAACAAAGAAGCTAAAAATGAATTGTTAGCTCAAAACTTCTAATAAGAACAGTTATCATACCATGTAATAATTTTGAAAGCTTCCGCCACGTTGGAAAAATCTTGCAACTGCAAAAGCAAGGTCTTCAACAGGTCTATGAGGTAATTTTTCACCCCATTGTGTATACCTTCAAAATCAGTTGGACACAACCAAAATATTTATCACCACAGTCAAATACTGAATCAGCTCTCGACATACTGTTTCTTTTTACCTTCTGTTTCCAATCAAAAGTTCAACATAGGTTTATACAACTACACACAGAAGCACACAAAATGCAAACATATTGGCTAACCAGACTGATAAACTTGAATTTATAGTCATTAAAAGTATAATCAGACATATACCCTTTAGGTCCTTGTTTCGGGTACTCCAATTTGTTAATACTTTCCTAATATTACGACACTTCTCCAAACCACATAATTTACAAAATTACAGAACAAGCAAGCAGTACATATAGAAAGTGAGGTAATGGTTGAATGTTGTATCACTGAAGTCACCTCCTTAAAATGCTACAGTGGAAAATTGGAAAGTATCTTGTAGCAAAGAAAGAAGACAAGAGAGTTGATAATTCTGTTTAGAAAATTGAAAGAAAACCTTCGGACTGGACAAAGTAAGTAAGCATATCAGAGATATAATATAAAGAACTAGAATCTCTCCTACCCCCAGGTGATACAGAAATATACAACAAACATACTTAAGAATACAGAGAACCATGTAGACAATTTAACATGTTGAGAACTGAGAACTAAGCCACGAGTTGCTGCCAAAGACCACTGCTTGTTGAGGGCAATAATACTCCATTTCAGTAAAAGAGCCAATTAATATGGTTGAATATAGGGTTTCAGAAAAGAGAATAGCAGCTTCTATGGCAGCTACTGGTGGCCTCTATTGCACCTTGTAATGCTGCAATAGTAGCCCTATTGCTCATATTAAAAGGTAGTCCCTCGAAGGATGTATTTGTTCATACCATCCATCCCAATTCTCTGTCCAAATCGTTGGTTTGTTAGGAGAGTTTGGTTTAAATCCATCACAGTAGTATGCATTGCATGTATCAATCTGTGTACAACAATATTGATTTATTAACCACTTGAGTAGTTGGTTTTTTGAAACACAAAAAATTTTAACTACATTTTCTGTTATTTTTTCAAAATCTATAGGAGAGACCTGCACACATTTTAATTTTAGTAAGTATAGGTAAATGCCAGTAACAGTTGTTTTCAATTGTGGAAAGGGATATAATTTACAATATCATATGGAGCATCCTGTTGTCTACACATGACCCATGGGACCCCAGCACCAAGACTTAGAGCCATCTTAGCCGCCCACTTAACATACTCTTTACCTCCTTTGCCATAGGAGCTCTCAATGTTCCCGTATTCATTCTCAATCTGGAAATTCAGTCACATGCTTAGTTAAAGATTGCCTTCGACAAAGGGAAGCATCATATTTAACACTTGCATGAGCTAATTCCAAGACAACAGAATAAAACATAATCAATAGTTATCTAACACGAAATATTTAAGTGTGTTCATAAGTTTGAGAACTAAATAATTTGAAAATTGGATATCGTAATCAGAATACATCAATACAGAAAAAGAACCACATAACAAGCATCAACAACGAAAATCTCACATACAAGTTTACATATTGGATACCTGTATTATATAACATCATCACCTAGATAGGTGATTCAGATAAACATTGAAGAAATTAGAAGACAAAAATAGAAGTGTTGTATTCAGTTATCAATAATCTAAAAGCAGCTCACACCTACTAAAAATAAAACCTACCTAGCACAGAAACTGTTACGACTCCCTTTCTTGAATTACCAAACTATTTCTTGAAAACAAAAGCTCCTCCCTGTTTTTAGAAAAAGTACACTGAAATACCCCTATTTCTCAAGTATCCAACAATACAAAATGACCAAGGTAAACGAGTCTACCCCCAAAAGGAGCACTCTCCTTTTATACACCAAACTCCATTTTACGCATACTCAATTTTATAACCCCCTACTTGGTTTCACCAGGACACTGTATAAAAGAATACATTTCCTCAATAATCTATACCAGAAAAAAGAAAGAAGAATTTCGACTAATAGTAACAAACATAAAAATCTATATTTCTCTGTTATTTAATCCCTTCTTTCTCAAGTATCTGGGATCCAACAGAAACACAAATGCAATGAGTTGAAACAATAATATAGAGACAGTTGTAATTTCATTGCCAATTTTTTCACTAGCAGGACTATGAAAAATAAAATCAATTGATGTTATATAATGACTAAAATCTACATTTTTCCCACCTGCAATAAAATTATAGGACCACCTTGCCAAGAAAACAGCATTTCCTCTCTCATCATATTCACCAACTTGGAGACAAAGCGCTTCATCTCCTCCTAGGTTTAAAAAAAAAAAAAAAAAAAGTCTATCAAAATCATGTTAACACAATCCTTTCCAATTATATTCACATTTATTCCATGATTTTAGGAGTTCACAAAAATCCCACCCCTACACTCAAGCATTGAGGTGCATTACAGGATATAAAAGCGTGTGCACAAGCACACACTAAGAGGAGTTTGTGCTAACTCCAGAACCGTGGAATATGGGTTTAGTTCTAGCTAAACCCTTTTTATATATTCTAGCCCATGTGAGATTTGAGTTTTTCCCAATAAAGAACAGATGGTTGTTAAGTCAATCACAGTTCATAACTGAGAATGCTGAAAAAACCATATAAAAATCACATATGAAAAAAGGAGTACAAGAAACAAATGACAAAAATCTGTTTACAAACAAACAAAAGAAGAGACTAATGTCAACCAACAAAGCAGTCCACCTTGAAAGGTTCATTGTTTGTTCGAAATTCAATACCAGGGATATCACGCAACCACACTGGGAAACCCCTGCAAACACAGCACATAAATCAACAAAAAACTTGTCAAATACTTATTTACTTTTAAAAAGAGAAATAAGCCTTGCTGAAGAGAAATAAGCAAACTAGAGGTGAGTGTAATATACCCAAAAGAGAAAAAAAAAAAAAAAAAAAAAAAAAAAAAACAAAGGAAAACAACTAAAACACAAGCAAAATCTAAAGAAGGTGAATCAATGAGTGTAGGAGGGACGTGAAGTCTGAAATCCCTATGCATATTGTTCCAACTACACAGGTTTCAATACATAACAGATGGGTAGCATCAAGACAGTGGTGATGATGATAAAAAAAAAATCAAGACAGTGGTGATGCAAAACAGGCAATATGCAAATAGAGAAACAAGCAAGATCAACATGTATTATCACAGACAAAACATAACTTATGTTCCCATCAAGTACCAATAATAATACCAGCAATGTAGAAGTTTGTGTTTATTTCCTTTGTGTGAAGCAGAAATTATCCTCACTCTGGATTTTCGTTTTTGAAAGAACCTTCTTTGAGAATATACTAAGTTTATTTATTTTTAACAGGTTAAAACTAATTAACAATTAAAATAAGTTTACAACAAACCATTAGAAAAAGGAGTGGAAAGCAGTTTTAAAACTACAAAGTGTTAGGATCATTGTTTAAGGTACATCTAGTGCAATTCATTATGGCATATAATGGATAAGTCATACTTAAAAGAATGATTTCACAAAGAAGCTGTCATTGTAAGCATAACTTTAATGTCATTTAATTTACACACTAAAATCGTGCCAACAAGCATGACTTCAGTTGCAACCATCAAGATCCATGCACTTTTATACTGACATCCGATGAGAAAAAGAGAGGTGCAACAACTGAAACAATTCATTTAACCCTTGCTAATATACACACGGGTGTGCTAAGTTATCAAGTAGGACCAAACTATACACACACAGTTAATGAACATGTTTAATCTCATGTTTGTCAGATAACATAGCACAACCTGTGACTGTTGTGAGCCCTGTAGTAATCGCCATTCATAATTTAAAGGTTCTCCATATTCTCATCCGAGGCCATATAAAAGTGCACACGACTTCATTTTGAAAAAAAAATGAAAATCATGCTAGCACAACTTTAGAATAATTTAATTTACACTAAAAATTATGCATGTAATCATAACTTCACCTTAAAAAAAAAACTAAAATCCTAATTTAAAGCACAACTTCTACATTATAATAATATTAAAATTAAGTTTCACAGCACAATTTCTATATTAAAAAAAATACTAAAACCTTGTTTCAAAGCACAACTTTATTACTAAAATAAATAAACAAAAAACAAAAGGATCAAAGTTCTACTAAAAAGCACAACTTACCATTTACCTATTTTTTTACAAAAGGTAACCAGATCAGTAGTTTCCAAATAAAGTTGCACCATTTTAGTGCTTTGGCTGTACTTTAACACTAATTTCCACCCCTGATATACATAAACCAAAAAGTGTACTAACTTCCAATTTGACATATTATCAACAAAGATAAATTATGCCTCGCATTAAACGTAAATGATTAAATGAAAACTGTTTCTCACAACAAAACATTACGACAAGGACTTCCAACAAGAAAAGAATGTAAAATTTCTAGAGCATGGCATAAAAGTTAAGTAAGGATTTTTCCAGTTTAGAAGTGTAATTAATTAACTATCATCATATAATCTCTTGTTTTTCTATATGGAAACATCAAGTTTAAGAAACAAAAAAATGCTAAACGATAATATATGAAAAGGCTGAGACCCAAAGTTCCATTCGGCACACGCATAAGGGCCTATACGGAGAAAGAAATAGAGTCCATGAGCTGCAGCTAACTTCACAAACTTCACTAGATCATATCTCCCTTCAAAATTATACTGCATAAGTGCAAGCACATCAAAAGAAAAAGGAAATTGATACTTAGTATTAATAAAAAATATCAAATACATAGTTGGAGATACAAGACAAGGTCACTGCTCGGAAAGCGGGGAGAAATATAATTTTCCACCTGTCCTCTCACTGGCTCATGCCCATTCCAGAAAACGTAAGTTTCAATCACATCCGCTCCACCTTCCTTGCTCTTTGCAATCAAGTCAGGCCACATCTAACATCATACCAAATGCACAATAAGACACTTCCATATCCTATTATGGTTATACGAGACTGATAAAAGAATTGTGGTTAATTTGTCGATTTAGTTTCAGAAGAGTTTTCAATTTTCTACCCAGACAAATAAGAAATTCAAAACGCAAGCTCACTTGTGCTAAATCTCGGATGTCCATGATAATCGAATTCTTTTTTTCTTTTTTTTTTCAAAAGCTCATTCACGATGCTGAGAAAAAAACAGCATTAGTTTCTAAATTGACTTTTGAGAACAATCTAGGTTGATGGAGGCACTGAAACAATAGCAACAAAACAAACAGAGCAAACAAGCTCTAACAAAACTCAATTAAACACGGAGAAAAAATTAGAAAATAAAAGAGAGAGAAAACTTCTATGATTCAGTTAAATTGCGGTTTCATCTTACTGTTATATTAGTTTCAGTTCATCCATGGCGAAGAGTTAAATTAAGATGAGGAATTAAGACCTCGGGAGTGGCGCGTGGATAGTGGATTCCGGCGGAAATGAGCATGCGGCGTTTGCCGTCGAGGATGAGAGCGCGATGGTCGTAGGTGACATTGAACGGTTTGAAATACTCTTCTGCCTCCGTCACTCTTACTCCGTACTCGATTGTTACTAAGCAAACACACAAAAATATCATTGCCACTATCATCTCCTTCATATTATTTCCTAATCCTCCTCTGGAACTGGAACTCCGCAACATCTTCTTCAACATTGCTCTTCTGCAAGAGACTTTTCGTGTGTAGTTCGCAACAGCAACCACCGTTGAAAACTATAGAAAATTTGGAATAAACGATTGATTCTTTCTTCTAGTAGAGTTTAGAGTTTATTCAAGATGACTATGAAATTTGTCTCTCACTTATCCATTGTTTTCGTCTACATATTTATCTTTTCAACTGCTATTCCCACATATATATATATATATATATATATATATATATATATATATTATATATATAATATTATATATATATATATATATATAAAATATATAGTTATATA
>Ga0209589_1006710_pt1 | contig 18916 bp, 23 predicted proteins | sample CowpeawhiteBW_FD_187525 | JGI IMG/M metagenome (GOLD analysis project Ga0209589, IMG submission 187525) | Root nodule microbial communities of legume samples collected from California USA - Cow pea white BW (SPAdes) (version 2) | ecosystem: Host-associated > Plants > Roots > Nodule | place: USA...
AAAAAATTCTAAGAATAATGAAACAAACAAAATTTCAAAAAAAAAAAAGCTCAGAACATAGACATTACAAAAATTTAGTTTTTCTTTTCTAATTTCATATGAAAGAAAAATAAGATAGATAAGGAAATTCAAACCAAAACCTTGTTTTGATACCAGATGATACAATCCTATCAAGGCAAGAGTATGATCGTTTTTGAATTTGAATATTTCAAAGGCACAACAAAATAAATCAGAGAAGAATACGTAATAAGACAGGGGTGGGGGACGCTACAACCTAGTAGATTGTAAGTTAAGTGAAGATTCACCATAAAGATGTTAATATTTAATAAGAATCAAAATTCTAACCCAAGAAGCAAGTGAATCCTATCTCAAAGAATGCAAATGTATATAATATGATTCAAAAGTATTTACATCAGTTTTTGGTACCATTATATATAGGCATATAAGTTTAAGAAAACCCTAAAAGAAAGCCCAAAGCTCGAAACATAAAATAAAACTGAAAACATAATTTCATAGCAAACAAAGTAAACTTAAAAATAAAGAAAATTACAAAATTTATAATTTCCTAAAATATTCTTCAAATGTGCTCCAAGTCATGAATCTCATGTTCTTTAAATTCTCATCTTCGTGAAGCATAAATACTAAGATATATGTTGTTCCAAGTTCTTGGTCCTTGATCTTGTCATAGGTCCTTTGAATTGCATTGGTTCTTCCTCAAATTCTTCTTTTAAGGAGTTAAGGGGTAGTCCTTTATCAATTTCATTTTCCAATTTTGAATTTGATGATTGTTACACATTAGTTTAGGTTTGTCGTTTGGAGTCCAATTCTGTATTCTTGCATTCACATTAATTGTTTAAGAATAAATCAGATTTGTGGCAGCTTGTTATTCATTGTATGTTTGTTATTTATAATTCTGCATTTCCAGCATCTTATTTCACATTGCATTCTACTTCTGGATTATATGAATAATTTTAATTCCTTCTTGCATAGCTTAATCATTAAAATCTCCATTAAATCCGCATCCACATTCCTAACATTGGCATTGTCATGTTGTTGTCAATTTGGGTTTCAAGTTGTGAATTCAAATTCTGCATTTGATTCTTTGATTGAGTTGATTTCTCAGATTCAGTATATTACTGCAATTATGTTATTTGCATTGTATATTCTTCCAATCTCTTATTGACATTGGTTTAACATTCATATTAGCATTTGAGCAATCTGGTTAGAGTTGCAAATTTAGATTCAACCTTGATATTCAGTTTTGCATGTGCTCAATGAAAATACATAGAATTAATCATCATGATTTTTATTCTAAATTCAATTAAACATTCCATATAGCAGCATTGCATCTACATCAAACCTGTGTCCAACTTTTGACTCAAAGTATTGTCATATGATTTGATACCATTCCTAGGCTTAAAAAGTGATTTTTGGTTATGAAACTTTTTTTTCATAGGTATTGTAACATCCCTAGGGAATATTGTAACATACAATCCTCCATCTCCCAGGTCATCTCCTGAGTAGTCTCATCCCATAGCACTTTCACAGTCCTGATCTCTTTCCCTCGCAGCTTCTTCACTTGTGAGTCGAGAATCCGTACTGGTCCAGTGTTCAATGTCAAGTCTTCCCTGATCTGAATTTCGTCTGACTCTAGTACATGAGATAGATCTGCTATGTATTTTCTCAGTTGGGAAACATGGAACACATTGTGCATATTTGCCAAGTGTGGTGGTAGGGCGATCTCATAAGCTGCAGCACCGATCCTCCCTCAAAATTTGATAGGGCCCAACAAACCTCGGAGTTAACTTCCTTGATTTGATAGCCCTTCCAATATGCATCGTCGATGTGACTCTGAGGAACACATGATCCCCAGCCTCAAACTCTAAAGGCTGCCCCCTCTTATCTGCGTATGACTTCTGTTTGCTCTGAGTAGCTATCATTCGCTCCTAAATTGCCTTGACCTTCTCAAAAGTCTACTGTAGGAATTCGGACCTAATACCAGGAATTCCCCATCCTGGTTCCAACATAACGGTGTCCTGCATCGTCACCCATACAAGGCCTCATATGGTGCCATGCCTATACTGGAGTGATAGTTGTTGTACGTGAATTCTACCAATGGAAGCATATCACTCCAACCTCCCATATGATCTAGCACACAAGCTCGTAGTAGGTCCTCCAATGACTGGATCGTCCACTCTGACTGCCCATGAGCCTGGGGATGATATGCAGAACTCATCCTCAACTGAGTCCCTAATGCTGCCTGTAGAGACTACAAAAAACAAGATGTGAATCTCGGGTCTTTGTTTGATACTATACTAGCTGGCACACCATGCAACCTGACCACTTCTCGAACATACAACTCGGCCAACTTATCGAAAGACCACTTCTGATTAATGGCGAGGAAATGTGCACACTTAGTCAACTTGTCCACTATCACCCAGATTGAATCATGCCCTTTAAAAAACCTCGGCAAGTGAGTTATGAAGTCCATAAATATCCCATTTTCACTACTGGATGTCTAACGACTCTAGTGTACCCCTTGGTCGTTGGTGTTCAATCTTGGCCTTTTGACACACCAAGCATGATGCTATGAAGTTGGCAACATCAGTTTTCATCCCATTCCACCAAAAGGACTATTTCAGATCCTGATACATCTTAGTCATACTTGGATGTATGCTAAGACGAATTTTATGTCCTTCTTCCATAATCTATTTTCTCAACCTCCAATTCCCAAGTACACATACTCTATCGCGGAATCGCATGATGCCATCTGATCTCATCATCCTTCCCTTTCTCAGTTCCTAACCATCTCACAAACTGTTGCAGCTCAGCATCATTCTTTTGCTGGTCTCGGATAGTCTCCAAGATATCACTTTCTGGTTAGGGTCAGAACACTACATCTAATGGAATCTTTCCCTAACTGTATACCCAGGTTCATATCCCTGAGCTTCTCGATCAATTCTAGCTTCTTCACCATCATTGGTGATATGTGCATCCTCTTCCGACTCAAAGCATATTCATCAGAACTCAAAATCATAGCCCTTGAGATACTCCATTCATCGTCGTTGTCTCATATTCAACTCCTTCTGATCAAACAGGTATTTCAAGCTTTTGTGGTCGTTGAAAACCTGGAACTGAGAGCCATACAAGTAGTGTCTCCATGTCTTGAAAGCAAACACTACAACATCCAACTCTAAGTCATGGGTAGGATAGTTCTTCTCATGCACCTTTAACTGTCTAGATGCGTAGGCTACTAGCCTCTTCTCTTGCATCAATACACAACCCCAACCCTGATAAGATGCATCACAATATACCTCAAACTTCTTACTGGTATCTAGAATAGCTAGTACTCGAGTTGTTGTCAACCTCCTCTTCATCTCTTCAAAACACTATTTGCGTTTATCTGTCTAGGAGAAGGGTTGATCTTTTCTAGTGAGCTGAGTTAAAGGACTCACCATTTTAGAGAACCCCTCTACAAACCTCCGGTAGTATCTTGCCAGCCCTAAGAAGCTTCTGACTTCAGTTACCGTCTAAGGCCTTTCCCACTTCAACACTATCTAGATTTTGCTCGAGTCCACTGCAATACCCTGTGAAGAGATAACATGCCCCAGAAACTGTACCTCTTCTAACCAGAACTCACATTTAGACAGTTTATCGTACAACTGATGTTCTCTCAATACCTCTAGCACAATCCTTAGATAATCTGTGTGCTCCTCCTTATTCTGAGAATATATGAGAATATCATCTATTAACACCACTACAAACTTATCCAGATAGGGGCGGAAGATTTGGTTCATATAATCCATGAAGACTACAGGAGTATTAGTCACTCCAAATGGCATCACTACATACTCGTAATGCCCATATCTCGAGCGGAATGCTGTGTTCTGGACATCCTCGGGTTTGACTAAGATCTGATGATATCCAGACCTTAAGTCAATCTTAGAAAACACACATGCCTCTCTCAGCCAATCTAGCAAATCATCAATCCTTGGCAGTGGGTACTTGTTCTTTATCGCCAATTTATTCAACTGCCGGTAATCGACACACAACCGAGAACTCTCATCCTTCTTCTTCACCAGTAACACCGGAGCTCCCCATGGTGATGCACTGGGTCTAATGAACTTCTTCTCTAGCAAATCCTCAATTTGCTTTTTCAACTCTATTAGTTCTGTCAGTGCCATCCTATACGGTGCTGCCGACACTGGACCTGCTCCATGGATTAGATCAATTAAGAAATCTATATCCCTGCTGGGTGAAAGCTCGGTATCTCGTCTGGAAATATATCAGTGTATTCATCTACCACCGGTATTCTACTGATCTGCTCCTCAGTGCTTACCTTCTTAGTATGAGCTACTATCATAAAGCAAGTAGCTCCTTCAATCACTTCTCTCAACACCTCTTGTGTCGATACCAACCCTATCCCTTCAGCTTCTGGAAATACAATTTTGCGTCGTCCATAATCAATCACCGCATGGTTGATGGACAACCAGTTCATTCCCAATATAACATCCAGTCCCTCTAGAGGCAAGCAAACGAGGTTCACCTTGAATCGCCTGCCCTCTACTTCCATCGAGCATCCAACACAGGCAGAATTTGTTAAAACCAATCCAGATGCCGGTGTCGAGACTATTAACTCGCATCCTAGATCACGAGTCGACAATCCCAATTTTTTCACACAGTCGTGGGATATGAAGGAGTGCGAAGCTCCTGAGTCAAACAACACTAGCACACTGTTACCCAACAATAAACAATAATCAAGTATGAGACTACATGATCGGGTGGCTTTTGTACTAGTCATAGCAAAGACTCAGCCTGCTGCTCTAGCCTCTCTATCGTAGGTGGCTGGGATCGAGCTCTTGTTTGGCCTTCTAATTAGGACATTTGTTAGCAAAATGTCTAGGCTGGTCACACGCATAACACTTGCGAGTGCTCATACTGCTCCTTCCACTACCTGCCGATCTAGTGCAATCCCTCCTCATGTGCTCTCCTCCACAATTATAGCACATTAACTTCTATGAGGATGAGGTAGGTCTGTTGTAGGGCTTCTTCTGCTATCTGCACTATTCTTCTGAGGACGGCTGACCCGATTAGGACCCATCTCAAGCTGCTCCACACTTTTGGCCTGCTCGACCAAAATAGGAAATTCCCTAACTCTCAAGGGCACGATCAAACGCCTCAGTTCATGCTTCATGCCGCCTTCAAACTTTCTACAGCGCCATTCTTCCGTTATTATCTGCGAGTAGAATCTCGCAAGGTACTCGAACCTCTCCACATAAGCCTGCACTGATAAGTTCCCCTGTTGTAGGGTGAGGAACTTGGTCTCGAGCTCATGTTTAGCGCTATTAGGGAAGTACTTCTCCAAGAATCTCCTCCTGAAGTTGGTCCAAGTCACCTCCTCCTCCTGGGTCTGCATTTGCTACTGCATCCCCATCCACCAGTACTCTGCCTCGGTCACCAACAGAAAGGTGGTGAAGGTGAGTTTCTACGCCTCGGTGCACTATATCACCCTGAATATTTTCTCGCATTCTCGAAGCCATGTGTCTGCCTCGTCTGGAGTGGCTTTCCCAGTGAACTTCGCTGGCTTATGGCGCATAAAGTCTTCCATCGTCACAGGTCTGACAAGTGGAATCATGGCTCTTGGTTGCACTATCACAGGCTGCATCGCATCTACCATCTTGTGGATTGCATTCGCAATCTCATCAGCCCCAGCGGTATTCCTACGTCTTTTGTTTGCCATTGCCTGTGCACGCCACATAGTTCAGCTGTTAACATTGAACAACTCAAAATTATAACAGGGTCTATTACTTTCTAATAATCAATAACAAACCGCACAATTTTACCAACAATAAGCGGTCAGCTCACTCCCCAAGTTTTCCCAAAAATCAAAACATTTGCTTTGATACCAAATATAACATCCCTAGGGAATATTACTTAATTAAATAAATAAATAATAAAAGTGAAAATTCAACCGTTGTAATATTATTATTCCCAAACGTGGGAAAATTTAAAATTAATATCCAACGCGACAAAATTCAAATGAAATTAAACCAGAGGTTATTACAATTTCCAAAATCCATAATAACAAGTGAAAACATAATAAAACCCGTAGCGCTAATCCCAGCTAGCCCTCACTCTGTCGTCTATGCATCCCCAACATCACCTATATCATCGTTTGCTCCCGTGTAACAAATCACACGATCATCGCCAAACACAAATAGAAAGGGTGAGCTGATAAAAATAGAATTGACATATATAATCATAGAATATAAATAAGACACCCATCTTATTTAACCTAATTAGTTATTCAACCATCAATCACATAATTAGTTAGCCTTGGACTCAAGAATATGATGCTCACACGAAGCTGCCCGCTCGTGGTCCTGCCTCTACGAACCTCCCCGCTTGTAGTCCTACTCTACGAACCTCCCCACTCGTAGTCCTGCTCTACAGACCTACCCGTCCGTAGTCCAACACATGTGATCCTCTAGCCACGTACCTCCCCACATGCAGCATCTCTCAAGTGTGAGCACGGAACATACGAACCTACCTCGCGCATATCCCCACACGAGAGTAACTGGATATGAACCTCCCCGCTCATATCATCACATGTTCACCACCATCCATGAACCTACCCGCTCATGGCACAGCATCTCCCGATCCAAGTATAGCATCACTACTTAAAAGAAACACACATAAAAGCCATAGTCTGCAGCATCATCGCTTGGCACAGCCTAAGCGTCGCCAAGCGAAACCAATGCAGATTGTCTGGCAGAACACCTCTGCCGCTAGGCGCCTGGTCAATTCAGAGCCATTATTTCACAAATACCGCCTGGTGGAGCATACCCTGCCGCTAGGCGCCACATGGTGCAAGGACCTCTCACGCTGTTCCTATCGCCTAGAGGGTATCAGCAGGCCACTAGGCGCCATACCAGAAGCACACTGCTACTAATTTTTGGCACTCAAATTGGTTGGTACTATAATCCAGATTGCTCTAAGATATATTGCGCCTTTGCTTTTGAGGGCCTGCTAGTTTTCCAGCCATCCCACCATCACTTTAATTTCCTATATCTCATTCATAGGTTTTTTTATTCTCATCATTTGATTCACCAAGTTCTCCCCTCAAGCATAATTGTTCAATTAAGCTTAAGAAAATTGCCTAATCCATCCAGTTGAACTTACTAAATTCTGAAATATATAATTCCTTCACCACCATAGGCTATACAAACTCATCAAAATAATTTGTAACTCCACGGTCACATAATTCCATTTAGCTCCAATTCCTATGTTTAACCCATTTAATACATTCTTTTATCCTTCAATCATTATTAATCATCATAACAAGACCCAAGGTCATCTACTCACTATTCCAATCGGTTTATCCTCTCCTGCCACCATATTCTAATATTAGAATTACTGTCAACGCTAAAGTTTTCATTACTTATTTGACCTCACTGATTCACAATACTCTTCCACATCTAGTACAAATTATGCCATTGCTAGGTTCCTATTCCTCAACTTATATCACCTAATTGAAGTGAAATTCATCCCATTTTGGCTTTACCCTTTTCCTCTCTACTAGTCACCACTCCAGGCTTCTCAAAACCACCCTAGTTACTCAATGTCGCCTGACGGCCAATGAGATGCCGCAGGCGATGCATCAGATCATCATGGGTACAATACCCAGATTTATGCACCCACGTAAAACCCAAAATCCCAGAATTTGATTCAGCATTTACTTTTAACAGAACACCACCAATTTTACATGGTTTACTAGACTCCCTCTCGATCTTATTACCCATTGTGTGCTCTAAGATTTCTAGATACATCATTATATACTAAAAATCAAACATCATTGAATTCCTTCATTTGACTCATAATGCCTCTCATCTCCCTCCCCAATGGTAATTCGAATCACGCCAGCATCAGGAATATCATGGTATTTTACAACCCCACAGATATAGAAGTTAATGAAAATTCAGCACAACACAAATTACACAAAATTTCAATCATACAGTGACAGAACAACATGCATCGCCTGGCGGTTCAGTCTCACCGCCATGCAGTTCATGGCAAAACCCAGAATTTTGGGGTAAAATTGGTGTGCCACCTGGCGGGCATGGAGGTGCCGCCAGGCGGTTTCTGGGCGAAAACCCAGAATTATGCAGAAATAGCGCAACCAGAAAAGGGGTTCATGCAATTAGGTTCATACAAGGCACAGTATATTGGACTCGACTAAAAACATCCATAAACAACTCTCCTTACCTGGATTCCTTGCTTAACTCGAATTGGTATGTGTATCCTTCCACCAAAACCCTTCTAGCCTTTGCTTTCCACTCCAAACCACGTTCTTTCAGCCTCACCTCTCCTTTCAATCAACACCACTTCTCTAGAAAACCCTTGGCTAAACTTGACACGAAAATGCAACACTCTCTTTGCTATTAAGTTTCATGTTAATGGCTAATCATAAACCATTATTTGGTTGTTTCTAGTCCACTAGGCTGCCCCTTTTGGCAACTAGGGTTTTTATGCCTCTTCATTACCATGCCAAAATAAAATTAAGCAAAAAGAAAGTTCTAGTTTCTTTCCCAACAAGGTTTGAACCCACAACCCTTTAATCACAAAGTAAATGCACAACCAATTCAACCAAATCATGTTTCGTGATAATTCCTATAATTTTAGGATTACATTATCACTACCACATTCCAATATAACATTAAAAATGCATAAATTAAATAACATACAATTTGGCATACATAGGGCTTTAACCCAAGTCCTCTCACACAACCAAGTACTCTCAACCACTTGAACTAGTACTTTTCCACGTCATATGATTTTGCATTAAATGCCTTAAAGGCTCCTATTACCCGCATTAATTAAATAATTATTTAATTAACTATTTAATTTTCTCAGGTCTTACAGGTATTGTGCATTGTCCATAGTTTTTCATCATTTTAAAGTTGTTCTTAACATTACCTTGTACATAAGTATATAAACCAATCACACATATGTTGTAATGTTTGGATTGAACAATGGCTTTTAGTTATACAATTCCATAAAGAAATATACAACAATGATGATCTTGATAATCCTAGGTCCAATATGTTAGCACAAGCAAGCTTGGTGCAAAGATTTGATAAAACAAAGTGCATGAAGATCACATGTGATTGATGAAGATCACATGTGATTGATGTAGATCTGCTTGAAGATCATGTTTCTATTGTATTAAATCTAGAAATAATGTGTTAAATGTAATGGTTACATGTTATACCATATTCGTAGGCTAGATGACATAGGTTAGATGTTTTGCTAGTCTTAGTGTGTCCTTTTTAATATGTTAAAATGAGTTTTAACAGGTTAAAAGACTGGTATATAGTTTCTAGTATGAATGCATTCAATCAGTTGAATTGTTTTTCAATCGACTGATTTCACTTAAGTAAAGAGAAATCAATTAATTATACAGAAAACTCAATTGATTGACTTCACTTAAGACCAGACTATAGAAGTTGTGTTTTCGAGAGCAAAGACACGATTTTGAGGTTTTGAGCACGAAAACTTATCATTCATCACTGGAAAACTCTCTCTCTCTCTCTGAATTGCACAACTGCAAGGTGAAGATTGAAGATATTGGTTGATCTTGGAGGCATTTTGGCTTGGTAGAAGCTTGAATAACTCGTGTATGGTTGGCTAGGGAGAGCCACCATCAGGTTTTGTATTTCGTGTGTCTCTTGTTTTGTTCCAGGTGTGATTCCAGGTTTGTGAGTGTGATTTTTGCAGGGTTGTAGTCTAGATTTTTGTGAGTAAAGAATCTTTGTGTTTTCTTTGTTCAAAAGTGTAATCTTGGTATGTGATTTGTAAAACTTTTGAATATAGTGGAAATCAATCTCATGTTGTCCTGGTAAATTGGATGTACCTTTGTGATTGAGTGAACCAATATAAAAATAATTGTGCCACTCTTTTTCCTTCTTCTCACTCACTTTAAAATCTCAATAAAACCAAGTAAATCATTCTTTGTTGTGTTTGATTGTGTTTTGTGTAATATGATATTGCATACCTGTTAGAAATATTGTTTGAAACAAGTCTTGTGTGTAAAAGTTTATTGCTTGAGTGAAATTCGTGAAATCTGCATTATGCATAATTTCCTAGAATTTTCGCCGATTGATTTGAATTTTTAATGAACTGATTCATAGGTGTATGAACTGATTAATCTCTTGTTTTTATTTTTTGACCAGTTCAAAGTGTACTATCTTACAACTTTTGCATTCGAATTTTTATTTAATTCAATCAAAAGGGATTTTAAGTTTCCGAAAAAAATTTAAACAACCAATTCAACCTCCCCCTTCTTAGTTAAAATCACCATTTCATATCTAACACAATAGTGTAAGTATTAAAATATGTATAAAGCTAAGAAGGGGCATAATTGGCGTTTTGAAAACTTTGTTCAATTTTAAGCTTGTAAAAATCTTTTACTTAATTCTGATTAACCAGAGATTTTAGCAAACTATCACTTCGGGATCACACATTTCAACCGATTGAAAATAGAGTTAATCGACCAAAATATTGACAATGAGTGCATCGAAAAGTCACTTAATATCATATTTTGAATTTAATCACTTTATAACCATGATCAATTGCAACTAATAACATATGCAATGTTTTATCATTTGATTATGCAAACATGTAAAGATTACAATGAAAGATTATGAAAATTGATTTCTTTGATAGACTTAAATTCAGAACAATGCAATGAAGAAAAGATAAACCAAATAGTCTTCAAGTTCAAGTTCCATCTTCAAGCTTGAAGTCCTTTCACGCCAACCAAGTCAAATTCACTTCAAGCTTGATCAGATCTTCAATCCTTCATCAAATCTATATGCAACAAATCCACTTGTGCCAACAAATAGGTGATTTTAAGTTTCAATTGTATGTGGCCTATTTTGAGTGCGATGTCTACATTTGCTCTTTAACCCAGAATTGTCCATGCTTTTATTATATCATATCACATCCACAAAATCTAAAATCAGAAATGCATATCATGATTAGGCTAGGAAGCCATAAAGTCATAATTATTGTCATTTAAAATTTGCATTAAAACTCCATCTTAGAAGTTGTTAAATATTTAGCATCTCTTCTTGCATTGTAGTCGCACACCTTTCATTCATTAGGCCAATTAAACTAGTTGCTTGTAGTCATGCATTTTCCATAGCATTTTATATTCTCAAGAGTACATTAAATGCACTTAGTTAGTTTCCTTCATTATAAGTTTTTAAATTTCTCCATTGCATTTGTTCCTTTTTAGCAAGTATAAACCATATAATCTGAGACTTAATACATATCTTTTCCCTGGATTGATCCTAAGTCAATTCCCTACAACATTAGGCGGATAAACTTGAAATTTGTTAGCCTTAACGCGACTAAAAGTTTGTCAACAAGGTATCACCCAAGTGTTGTCAGAAATAGGATAAATAATACCTACTTATAACAACTTGGTAACTTCCTTCTTCACAACCTCCGTCAGCTGAGGATTTAGCCTCCTTTGAGGTTGCCTCATTAACTTAGCATCCTCCTCCAAAAGTATTATGTACATGTAGAAAGAAGGGCTAATACCGAGAATATCCACCAAAGTCCAACCTGTTGCTATCTTATGTTATGTAATAACCTACAATAGTTGTTGTTCCTGCTCATCAACAAGAAAGGCAAATAAAATAGCAAGAGTTTCTCATCCCTCTTAAGATAAGCATATTTCAAATGAGATCGCAAGATTTTCAACTCCAAAGTGGGTGGTTGTACCATAGATGGCAACATTTTACTACCCAAGGTAATCTAAGTCACCTCAGCCTCACACTCGAATGCGATAAAGGTATCATCTAGTGACACCTCATCCTCAATTTCACCTATTTTATAATTTTATTTGTCTAAAATCGTGTACAACATTTTCGAAAAAGAAAAATCCAAAGATGGACAAAAAGTAGGAAAAAAAACATCTAAGAAAGTAGAAGAAAACTTGTTTACTATATCACTCAATACAAAATAGAGAATGGTCTTCAATTGGGTGCTTCATAGCTTCCAAAACATTGAACTTCACCTTCTTATCTCCTATCTCCAAAGTCAATGACCTTGCTTGCATATCTATCATTGTACATGTTGTCATCATGAACGGTCTTCCCAAGATAATAATGGTCGAACTCATTCCTTCACCATCCTTCATATCCAAGATGTAGAAATTTACAGGTAAAATCAACTTATCCACACGGACAAACACACCTATTGGATTAATTGTGCTACAATTGGCTAGTTGAATGACCTCACCTATAGTCTTAAGAGGTCCTAGAGAAAGAGAAATAAAAACTGATAGTGGCATCACATTGATAGAAGCTCATAAACCTAACATAGCATTGTCAAACTTAGTACTTCCTATTACACGAGGAATAGAAAAGATATATGGATCCTTGTATTTTTGTGGTATTTCAATAGGGTTCTTAATCAAGCTTGACACATTTATTCCCATGTTCACAACCTCATTATCCTTACCATACCTTCCATGTATGCAAAGTTTTTTCAAATCCTTTAAACTTCTACATGAAATCTGAGGTAAATCTGCTAATGTGATTACAAGCAATCAATATTGATATTTTTGACCTATACAATAGAAGTAGTTGCTACGAACGAAGATCATGAATTAGAGTTGCAACTAAAGTCAATACTTTGGATCTTTATCGTGGTTGGAACAACAACTGAGGCCCATTCAAAATTGCTATGAATAAATAACACCAATGAGCTTCCAAATCCTCACTCATCATATTAATCATATTTTCAATCACCACTTCATTGTTTACACTTTTCCTTTTCATTATAGCATGTATTGCCTTCCACATGGAAGGCTAAGTGTCTTTGGTTGATTCCTCCATAATTTGATAATGGATTTTGAGGTGCGATGTAATTAGCACATTGTTCTTTAAATCAAACAAAGTTCATTTTTATTCATTTCTTTTATGTTCTAATTTAAGCTTTTATGATTGTCTTAGAACTCTTCTTGAAAATTTAGTCTTAAACTATAATTAAAACTTGTATCAGTTTGCTTAATTCTGATTTTTTTATGTAAGTAAAACAGTAATTTTCATGTAAATGGTTGAAACATGTTTGGTGTAGTAGAATACTTATCTTGTATATGCTTGGAATAAGAGAGTTGTTAATTGATTTTCATTCATATACACTTTAAACAAATGAGGAACTAATGAATTAATTGATGCAAGTTTAATTAATTTAGATTTCAGTATTAGTTTTCTTGATAAAAAAGATAAAAGAATAGATTAATAATTTAGTCATACATGCTTGGAAGGAGTAAATTATAACTTGAGCCTTAATCATATTCTCTTGGAATGAATAATAGTTTTAACAAACTAATTAAAGCTTGCTTGGTTAATTTGAGTTCCATATTTGCATGTTAAACCAATAACAATCATCTAATAGTCAATGAAGAACCCAATCATGAGCAAGTTGAATAATTAACTTGTTTTTATCATTCTTATTTAAATCTTTTCATATCTATTGTCTTTTAAAACTCTATTCTTTTACTATTCTACTACTAGCGTAAACATAGATGATAATATTATAATGTCATTAAGTTAATATACAAAGTAAATTTATATTTACTAAGAGCAAAGTTGAATGAATGGAGAAAATAAGAGAAAATAACTATTGATGAATGAAAAAGCAAAACATAATTGTTAGGAAAGTTTTACAAATAACATGTAAAAATAACTGTTATTTTTAAAAAATAAATAAATAATTTATTATAAAAGGTAAAATAAGAATAATAATTATGGACACAAAAAAGGAATCCTCTTTATATATAGTTATAAATGTATTAACCTTTCTATAAATTCTTATAAGTGTTTTTCTTAATTAGATTTTATTGAATTCATTGGGAGACAATTAAGGTTGACTTAATCCTATCTATTCTTGCTCATTCAATAGTGCTTTATAGAAGTGACCTTTATTTGATAACATCAATGACAATTATCATTTAGGATAACGATACTTTGACATTGTTTCTCTTACTCAGTTTTGACGCTACCTACGTATCAGTGAGTTAAAGCAATTTATATTTTTTTTCATTGACAAATGTGTGGCCGTTTTGGGTGGTAAAGTTGGGAATTAACTTGGAAGTAGTTCATTTTTGTAGACAAAACCACCAAAAGTTCAAAACTTTGGTAGTTCAGCATCGAACACTAAAGTACTTCATCTTCTTTTCGTTTCGTGGGGATTTGGCCGAGAAAGGTTTCGTCTTGGTTGTAGAGAAACCCATTTCAAAGTTCCTTCGAAGGTCCGTGACAAAAAGGGCATGTTCCCCGTCTTCTTTTGTAGTTTATTGGATTGATTGGGTTGTGTTCGAGTGAGGTGATTCATTTACGGATTATGGTCTTGGTGGCGTTGAAGCTGGGGCATTTTGCTTTCCATTACTCTCGCATTGAAGGACTATTTTAGTGTATGTGTGTGTGTGTGTGTTAAGTTGTTGTTGAGTGTTGTGATTCCATTATTATTGGGTGTCTTGGGCTTGAACTATATGGTTGTATTTGTGATCTAAATTTATTTGTAGTGATTAATATATGCGTTGGGCATATGATTGTGTTGGTGTTTAAGAGTACAATAAGGGTAAGTCAAGGTCGTGATTTGGTGTTTTCCATTTCGTTGTTATTGGTATGTGTTGTGGGGTGGAATGTTTCGTTGTTTGCGGGTTGGGTTAGAAATGTGGTGTGGGTGCATTTGTTATGGGTGTTTCCTATTTCGTTGTTATTGGTGTGCGTGTTACTGGGTGAACTGTTTTGTTGTTTGCGGTTGGGTTAGAAATGTTTCATGGGTGCGTCTGTTATGGTCTATTTTACTACACAGAACATGGTGTGTGTAAATTTAAAATTGTCATAAACATATACAGAAACCCCAACGCAACTTTCCATTTATTTGCACATGACTCCCTACATGTGTGTCAGAGCTGGTGTGACACTTTTTTATCAAAATATTGAATCAAATCCGTTATTTTTTTTTTCATAATCACTTGAATGTAATTAGTATGGTCCAATTTTAAATCTAATCCCTGGGTATGGGCTGAAAAGTTCATACACTTCCATGGTCCTTTTTCTTACTAAATATATTAACAAACCTCTTCAATTTTCAATAATAATAATAATAATGCACAATTACCCTTTTATTTGCAAGTTTTATTCATGATGGGAACATGACAATATAACAATATATATGACTATATGAAGGTAGAACCTCAAATGCGGTTTAAGAGTCATGCGATAAGAAATCTGTTTGTTGGATATGGGAAGATAAGGGACCGAAAATAGTTTGATAGGTTTATGATTGTTGTAAATTTCAAAACATGTACAGATTGATAGTAATTGTTAGGGTTGTTATATGACTAAAAGACTTATGTATTAACCATATTTTCGTATAAAATAGTAATGCATGTATATTTTGCTTGATTCAGTTGTGATTATATCTGCCAAATTGTTGTCCATGTAGAAAATTGTAAATGTGCAATTGTACAATTAGTTGTATGTTGTTTAATGTGTAGCTATATTGTCAAAAACTTTGGATTTGTAAAGTTTAAAACTTGTTGGAAAAGTCTAACGCAACTTTTCGTTTAATTACATCGTGCTCCCCGCTTAATTATAACAGTAGAAATCAATTCGTTTATGTTAATGACTATTGAAGGCAAAGTTAATGGGGTTTTATGTTACAATTCAACTTTGATTGAAACGACAAACAATGGAGGTGAAGTTTGAGGGTAGAACATGTAATTGGAAGTTTAAATTAATTGTATTTATAGGATGCCTTTTAGGTACATTTGTGTGATGCATTTTAGGTATAAAGAACATGTTATGTCATAATTTCAAAGTTGTCGAAAAATTGTACAAAAACTTCAAAGCAACTTCCCACTTATTTCCACATGGCTCCCCACATGTGTTTGTGACAGTTGGTGTAATATTTTTTTTGATAAAGAATGAATCCAATGTACTATATTGTTGTTGATAATGACTCAAATGCATCTTTTGGTGATCAAAATATATGAATTTCACTTTCAAAATCATTTATTATATTTATGTTCTTATTTTATTTCTTATAGGCCTACTTTGTAACAATGTCCATTTTAAGAAAACAACCTACATGACACCAAATATTATTGTTGGATCTCATATTAAAGAAAAAGTGGTTGCAAGTTCAAAAATATGTGGTTATAGCTGAAGTGAGTAAAGTGGGGAGCAAAGCCAACATAAGTGGGTAGTTCGAAAACAATTTTTGAACACAAATAGTTTCTTAATGTTATCATTTAGTTTTTCGTACACATGACCTGTTTTTGTTTGTCCTCAAACTTCATTAATACACAACAATGTCATTAACTTTGCCTTTAAAGCGATGTTGTCCACAAATGTAGTTGTTCCACACTTCTATGCGCAATTGAGGAGCAATGGAAAATTATATGGGGAGTTGCAATGGACTCTTCCAACTTTAGTATGTGGATAATGAAATTAAACATTTATCATAACATATTACTTCTTATTTTTTGTACTTAAAACTAATTTCGTAAACATAACAATATTTTATAGCTGTATAGACATGTCAAAGTAAACTAACCCGACTCACACGGATTGGCTTATCACGAGCCGGGTTGAAAATGAGTGAACCTAACCTGGCTCACTTTATGGTGAGCCAAAAATTTTGTAACCCAACTCAACCCACCACGGGTTGGTGGTTAAGTGGGTTGGCTCACCAATCCACATAAAAAATTATTTATTTATTTATTTATTAGTATTCAAATATTTAAATAATTTTTTAAGTAACCCATGAGATGATAATCATAGTAAAATCAAAAACCAATATCTTGATTATGCTCACCACCAATATATGATGAATTGTTTCCAAGAAAGTATCCATATAGTCTAAGAAAACATGACTAATATTACACTATACATTTTTGTTATGCTAATTTAGAAAAAAAATTTATAAGACGGTTGCTTGAATAATTTACTATAAAGATTATAGTTAAAAATTAAAGTATCAACATATATAACTTGACAATCAAATTAATTAAACATTCAAACTATTCAAATATTATTGAGCAATATTCTAGCATTTAAAAATATGAAATTGTAAACATATATAATAGAAGTAGTAAATAATTATTAAAAGAATTAAAAAATTGTAAAAAAATGTTGGTGGGTTAAGTGGGCCAACCCACCTTCAACCTGACTCGAACCCGTTTAACCCGTGGGTTAAGTGAGCCAGGTTGAATTCAACCCACTTTTGAAAAAATTAAATTTTTCTCAACCCAACCCGGCTCAAACCTATGGTGAGCCGGGTTGGTTCACGGGTTGAAACCCATTTTGACATCTCTATAGCTGTATATATAAGTCACTAAAATTAACATACTAGTTGTTGTTGTCATGCCAAAATGGGGACCATAACCTTAACAAGTGGGGACCTGGCACACACATTTTGAACAAGTATTGTCTCTTACACTAACTTTGGTTTTATCTCAATACACTTGATATAAATGAACATATATCTATTTATACAACTACATATAACCAAATTCATAACATCTAAAAATTTGCATACAAGAAATTTATACTCAATTAACCAAATAAAATTGCCAAATTTGAAGTCCTTTTCGCCCCATTTTGTAGTCCTCACCACAAACACAACAAAATCAAACTACCACATCAACGACAATGTATAGCCCACCCACCACAAATCCAACCACTACCGCCACAAGGTCGATGGTTATCTCTAAAACCAAAGATTTTGTTCTTGACAGAGCTTCGTCGTTCTTCGAAATGGGTTTCTCTAAACCAACAAGAAACCGAGACGAAACCTTTCCAAGCCAAACCCTCACGCAACGACCACCACAAGCCTTTCTATTGTTTTGGTTCATATAAGATCTCTATTCTAAAGGTTTCAACTTTTCATTTCATTTGCCAAAATGAAGAAACCAAATGTTAGAGAAGAAGAAATACTAAACTACACAGGGAACATGCCCTCTTTTTCATGAACCTTCAAAGGAACTTCCAAATGAGTTTCTCTACAACCAAGACGAAAGCTTTACCAGTCAAACCGCCACCAAACAAGAAGAAGATTATGTACCCTGGTGTTTGGTGCTGAACTACTTCAAAGTTTTGAACTTTTGGTGGTTTCACCTACTAAAATGAATTGCTTCCAAGTTAATTCCCACCTTTCCCACCCAAAACAGTCACACGTGTGTCAACGAAAAAAAGTTATAAATTGCTTTAACTTAATGGCACGTAGACAATGTCAAATATGAGTAAAAGAAATGACGTCAAAATATCGTTATCCTATTATTTACAACCAAACAAGGTGATATGATGAAGGTCATTTTACAATCTTATTCAACACGATAATATATAAGTATTTTTAAATTAGAACAATTTTAACGATTCTTTTGAACTTTTTATTTCGTTCATTTTGTATATTTATCTTAATTTAATTTTAAAATAATTAATCGTTAAAAATAATATTTTATCTAATTAAAAAACATTTATTATAAATTTAAAGTATATTTTATATGCTAAACAAATATTATTTACAATTAATTTTTATTATAATATAACCTGTATTAAAAATATTTATTTATAATTAGTTTTAGTCCCTAAAATTTTTTAAAAATTAATTTTTCCATAAAAACAAAATTTGATAAAATGTGTTTTTTAAAGTTTAAAGTTTAATATTTAGGATTTTTTTTTAATTTGAAGTGACTAAAAAAACTTTTTTTTTTTAATTTTAGGAACGAAAAGTAAAATTATTCTAAATTTCCGAACTGAAAAACAATTAAACCTTTCAAAAATTTAAATGTCTAACAAATAAATTAACACACCTAATAAAATAAAGAAAA
>Ga0209589_1006713_pt1 | contig 18908 bp, 9 predicted proteins | sample CowpeawhiteBW_FD_187525 | JGI IMG/M metagenome (GOLD analysis project Ga0209589, IMG submission 187525) | Root nodule microbial communities of legume samples collected from California USA - Cow pea white BW (SPAdes) (version 2) | ecosystem: Host-associated > Plants > Roots > Nodule | place: USA...
AGATTAACAGATTCAGGATTTTATACACATGTCATGTTAACCATTGTCATGCTATGTCATGTTAACCATTGTCATGCTATTATGGACATCATCAAAAACATTTCAAATACATTTAATCAACAACACATTCAACTTTATATTTTGTTACATCTTATTTTATATATATATATATATATATGTATATATATATATATATGTATATATATATATATATATATATATATATATATATATATATATATATATATATATATAATATGAATAAAATCAAATAAGAAGTTTCTATTGAAACATACCTTTTATATCCATCATATATCTTAGATTTATGATATTTTTGCAATCCTTACAAATTCTCGGTACACATAATATTTTATATTGTAATTATAACTTTTAATATTCCGTATTGTTATATGACTCTTAATATTTCATATTATTATATGACTCTTAAAATTATATAAGCGTACATCTCAATTAAATTCGCATTAAATACTCAAGAAAAAAAATGTGAACTTAAGTAAATATTTAGTGTACTTAACCATTCAATCAAATCTTAATTATAAATAATTATAATTTTAAACTGTTAATTTTAAATAATATATATGTACATATATATTATTTGGCATAATTTAAAACATGTATCAAATTAATAGTAGTTATACTACAGTTCATCATTATTAACAAAATATTATCCATTTCCCTGTACTTGTAGATGCATAAAAATCAAAAATTAAATTCAAACTCTGTTTTATTTCTTAGTTTAACTTATCTATTATAAGTTATCCGTTATAATTTGACTTATTTGTAACTTACTTACACTTTAATAAATAATTAGAAAATTGGAAGACGGAAAATTTATAAACCGAAAACAACATAATAAAACTTTAATCAAAAAGTTAAAACTAGTTGAAAAACCCATTTTTTTTATCCGATTAAACTAAGATTGAACTCAAACGTTACTCATGAATTGGACTGTGTTAGGATATAATGATCTTCGACTAACTTGTTACTACAAGATGAGATTTGATCTTAAAAAGGAAAATGAAAATTGAGTTGAAAATTTTGTATAGATGAGAGATGAATAAAACTTATAAGTGATTAGAGTTACGTTTATAAAAAAGAGGTGTGACTTAAGAGATACAACACCAATGAGACTTGAGTCTAATCATTTAAGACATTGACATCACTGTCAACCCAAAATCTTAATGCAGTGGATTTATGGATCTTTATGCTTATATAGTGCTCTACTATCTCATTTCTAATCAATTTAAAATTTAGACTCACATTTGAATCCTTAACCATTAATTTTCATTAAGATATTGTTTATTTTTTATAAGCTGATAAATGTTGAGTTAATGCGCTATATATCTTTATTTATTTATTTTTGGTGCACCTTCTCACTAAATTAAACCTTCCATGGGTGCATCCTAGGTGAATGCCTCAAACTCGTCTAAAAGAAAAATGTTGCACTCTCTTTGAAGTTATATCATAGGGTCCTTCAACAGTCCTATATAGAAAAGAGAAAAGGAAAAGAAACAATGGTCTATTTAGAGGACAGTATAGGCATGGGTGACTTCTTTCTTTTCTTCTCTCCATGAACACCTGTCCATATAAAGCCAAAGTAAAGTGGCCAAATAATACTTTAAAAAATGAGAACCACGTGCATGTGATTTTTTTTCAAAAGAAAATTTGTAAAGTTTCTAAAAGTAAGATAAAATTTGTCTTTAATTTGTTTATTTTTTGTAATTAGACTATACTTTTAAGAAGTGGGATAAAGGTATAATTTAAATAAAATAAAAATTACATTTTTTTCTAATCTTAATACTTACAAAAGTTTGTTTATTTATAATCTACATTACCTTCAATCAAAACAAAAATTATCACGTCTTCAATTGGTTTAAAGTTTACTCAATCAACTTTATAAGATTAGTGGATAAAATGAGATTTACATTCACTTATATATTATAAATTCAACTTATTTCTAGTTGATGTATTGAATATACTTTCTCATGACGAGACATATACACCTCGAACATGTGACTAAACATTAATCCGTGATTTAATAACGGCTCAATAGCAAATAGTACAATAGGTTCAACAAACGACAAATATTCGATAGCATGTAACACAATAGGTCAAACAAACAACAAATCTTATTAGGATGGACTCAAACTCATAAATTTGATACCATACTAAGAAGTAAATTTTAAACTTAACTCAACCCTACAAAATACACTTGTAAAATAAGTTTTACACCTACTTGTGTACTATAAATTAGTTTTATCTCATGGGATATTGGTTATTTAAATTAAATTAATTATGGTGAGATCAAGTACATCACTATTAATAAAGGGTAACGGAAATTTAGTTTCATGTTTCAATTTCTTGAATGTAAATCCACCATTCTTGCTATCTATTTTGAAATTACAAGGTTTACATTATATAAACTCTTTTGAAAGATGATGGATTAGACAAGACGGAATTTATGTTTTTTGAAAAACATAGATAGCGGCAACATTCTCTCACTTATATTTTTTGAAAAATAATCTTCTATACAAATTGCAAAATGCAAAAGAAAGAAAAATTAATAAAAGAAAATCTCGACTCTCCTGTAAGATGCGATATGTTCTAGTTAGTCCAGCAAGTTATATAAACCAATTATATATTAAATAAAACTTAACATACATCATAGTTGATGTAACAAGTTATATATATATATAAAAAAAAAACAATTGTAATGTTTTAGGATTTAATAAATCATAATATATTATTATTGTTGTATTGTATTTAGTATATCTTTGATCTGTCCGCATTATCCAAATGAGTCATAGAAAGATTTGCTACAAATTAAACTTTATCATTGTCCATAAAATTTAACTACAATGTATATTATCTCAATAACAAAGTATAGAAAACTATGACAAATCATAAGTTGGAATAAAATGATTTAAATGAATATTAGTGGTGATGCAACTGGTAAATGACTTGATTTTAGCAATTGCTATTTTACTGGTAGAGACCAAAACCTATGTTTTTGTTGGTTTTGTAAAGGCTACAAGCATGGGCCCCGCGGGCTTAGCCCAAAAACAAGCATGCCCTCTTTATAAAAAATCACAAAGTATATCTAAATTTTGTTTTTTGCATTCCAACCAATCTTCCACTCACCACCTCTATTCATTTTAAACAAAACTAATATTCTACTAACAACTTTTTTTTATTGAGGTAATAGTTGTTTTTTCCCTTTAATATTTATTATACGGGAAACATTTGCATGTAACGTTGGATTGGATGGGTTAGGGTTTTATAATAAATGTACTTTTAGTTTTGATCTGCACTTTCAATTAGATGTGATGAAGATAGTACTACTTTTCACATAAAGGAATTTGATCTTCAAACATTATAAACATGTGTAGTTACTTTTTGTTTTGACATTTTTTTTATTTGCATAGATAATAAATTACATATTAATCTTCATTTTCTAAATTATGTAAGGTCCATATTCATGGATATATAAAAAAGGGTGTAGTGTGAAGTTTGGGAGAAGCAAGTAGTGAATGAGGAGGAAGAGGAAAAGAGGGAAAGATAGAGTGTTTGAAAGAAAAGTAATTTATGAGAAGAGTTTAGTGAGTTGGGGAGTGTGTGGTAAGCAATAAAGGAGGAAGTAGTGGGAGTGAATGACATTACTCATCTGTTTGGTAATGTTATGGGTTAGGCATTGAAAAGCGACCCCTCGAAGTGTGCAAGCAAAGCATGCATGGCATGGGTTGGGGATCTTCCAAAATTCACATGACTTCCGTGTCTCTCCCTCCAATCCTCACATCATCACACTAACCAACTCTTTTTTTTCTTTTCTCTCTTCCCACGGTCCCCCCCCCCCCTCTTCAACCACCTTTCTTACTCTCTCCTCTCTTTTTCTTTTCTCAGCTAATCACACTATTCATTATTTTTTTATACCTTCAATCAAATTGTCTTTACCTAGTGGGCTCGTATATATATATATCTTGAGTAGAGAACAAATTTACATGACAATAATCGAAATCAACGTTATCTAATTATCTTGATTCAAATATGGGAAACATAAGCATTATACGTATGTTGAGGGGGTAGATGTTGAATAAATCCAATTATCTAATATCTGTGTCATCGTAGATACAAACAGAAGGAACAAAGCAGAGCTGATCCTTGTAAACCAAACACCACGCAACCCATGTACGGACCAACTCACCAACTTTTTCTTCATTGATCCTATCCACTGTGGCGGTGGTCCTCACTTTACCAAAACCATTCAATCGCCTCTTCTTTAACCTCTTTACATAATGTAATAAAAGACATACCAAAAGTAGATGGTGCTTTTCAACTCGATCTTGCAGTGAGTAGAGGAGTGGGACAGGATTCTGATGTAGTAACACTCTGTGACTGAGTGAGGTGAGCTTTGAATTTCACAAGGTAATAGTGTGTGGGTGTACACGGAATAATGACACTATCAAGGACCTCGTCCACCCAACATTTTCCTTGGTGGAAAATCAACCGATGTGGAAAATCAAAGTCCAAAAGTGAACAATAATGACGATGTTGAAGGACATGATTTTTTAGGAAAAGAAATATATATATATTGGTGACGCTTGTTTAAAGTCTTGGATAGGTAACTTGGAGGTGGAGATGGGACTTGCTTTTACTTGGGAAGTTTAATGTGACTTTGGCCTAGTTTGAAAGCCAAAAAAACAAAAGACAAGTAGTTGAGAAGTTGGTGCAAAGACTTTTTGCGTCAAAATACGATAAATGGGGTATGCATAATGGAACAATATCCCATCTTTAATATATAGTTTGAAATTGTTTGAGAAGAGTGATAGTGTGTGGTTGTATAGTGATATAGGTTTGGTTTTCACATGGATTGCACCCTACCCTTTGGTTGCGTTGCGCAAGAGGCGCCCCAGAGACCAGTTAGTTGATTCATGGGGTCAAAGTGGGTGGCCTGCACGTGGGTCCATCACCACGCACCACCTCACCATGACTTTTCCCAAACACCAAGGGAAAAATCAAACATCATTCTTTTTTTTTATTTTTATTGTTTTTCCTGTTTTCGCTGACATATATAATGTTTCCGTGATTTGTGATTCCAACGTAAGGTGGGTCATGTTCGTGCCTTCCTCTTATTACATGTGCTGTTCCAAAAAGATAGGTTCAATATAAAGGCCAAACTTCAACACAAACTATATACCTGCTGTGATCTTTAATATCATTTTTTTATGAGCCATTATGTCTGCTCTCCGTATAAAATAAAACTCTGCTGCTAGTCTTTTGCTTTCAGTTATGGCTAAAAACTCTGGTTGGCTCCCACTCCTCAAAACAAAGCTATGTATATATATAAGTGAAGATTATTACGTGTACCTTTTGGCTTTTGGCTTTTGGTGGATGAGAAGGTTTATGCACGCTATCAACCACTCAGAAAGCAATCTGTAACTAAGAAAGGTTAAATATGCTTAAAACCCACATCATTCTGAATCAAATTCTGCGTAACTGACTAACAAGCTTGTTCCTTTGATAGAACTTGTATATTTGTAGAAAATGATGTATGATTTTACATACTAGTGTATGTGGCCAACAACTCTGCTTGCTACATAATTAATAAATCAACAAGATTACGAAAAGTTTAAGTTAATGATAAATATTAGGACGTGTCACGCTTTCGATTTCCGCTTACATATGTTTGAATTACACCTTCTGATCTTTCAATTTTCGAACAAAAAGATTAATGCTACCGTGTGTGGTCGTCTTTGTTTTTTTTTTTAACTTTTACATTTTGGCAATATTGACTGAACGCTGTGGATCGTGTAGTGCATTAGTCATGTTTTTCTCTCCTACACTGTTCAGTAGATTTTGTTTCTTACTTTTAAGATTGTCTTTTGATTTTTTTTATAAAAGATACATTTTAACTGTTTAACTATCAAATTTGACATAATCATTCTGTCCCCTTATGATATTTTATATTCTACTGTAGTTACAAAACATACTTTGTAGTAGTTTAAACCACCAATAAATTTCAAAGAAAATAAATATTCAAAATTTAAAAAGTTAAAACGACGTAGAACCAATTGACTTTTACGTAAAATTTCATATATATATTTTTATTTTTAACTTTAAAAATAGAAATGTAATATATATATATATATATATATATATATATATATGAAAATTATGTATCCAATATGTAATGCAATATGTCTTCTCTAATAATGATAATTACTCTTTATTTTAATGTCAATATGTTAGGATTTTATTGTGTTGTACTTCTTAAAAGAATGATATTACAAGTTACCATGATAAAATAATATAATTCTGTTTTATTTTATTAAATATCATTCTTATTTTAATTCTATTAACTACTTTACTGAAAGCAATAACTTATTTTGAAAAATGAACGAATATAACATACGTATTATTTAATATATCGGGTCTAGTTTTGGTGTTATTTAATAAAAATGATTTTCATTGACTTTTGAAATTAACAAATATTCAATATATTGCACTAAATACTTTTTCATTACTTTTATTAAAACAATTATAGTCAGGTCCATGATATAGTCGTTATCTAATGTGACATTTAGACTATTATAATATTAACAACCTGTTTTCGATATACTATTTTAAATATTTTTATTACAGATAAAATATATATGAAAAATAATATTTTTTATGATTTGTTTTTTTTATTCAAATACTCTTTCTCTTATTTTATAATTTTCATAAATTTAATTGATAATATATAGGTATTAAAAAGAATGTATTATTGCTCATATAGGATCCTTTAGGACTTTTTATATTTTCGGTATATTTTTTTAAAATAATTATCGAAATAAATAATTTTTTAAAAACTTAAATATGTGAAATTGTATTTTGAAACACAAATTTTAATATCGAAAACATATTCTAAAGTACGACTTGTACTAAATACAAAAGTAGTGTTTAATTACTCATAATCCAAAATATTATTTTGAGAAAAAAAAATATTAAATATGGGATATTTTCGGTGAACAGTTAATTTTGATTAACCATATCATTTCGAGTTTGAAGATTACATTTCTTTTATTATATCTAACTTGAACTCTCCTAATTAATCTCATTACTTAAAGTTATCTTAATAATTGGTATTAACTCAAAGGACGAAAGGCTGATACATTTTCGTGCAAATATGTGATATTTTTGTCAATGAAATTTACAGTATGTCTCCTGACACCACTGTTTGTATGATATGGAATATTATAATATCAAAAAAAAAAATCTACAAACATTTAATTATCTAAATAAGAACATTATAAGTTAAAAATTTTAAATATATAAACGGTTATGTACAAAACGCCTAACGTAAACAAAACTTGCATGTTAGCATTTATAAATTATAAGTGATATAATTAAAATAAATAAATGATACAATAAATTAACAGTAAAAGTCATACTAAATGTATTTTGTATCAATTAATAATATGATTTTTTTATACTAATAGTATAGTTATCAAACTCAAATTTTATAACAATTAAAGTTTCTGTCCCCCAAAAAAAAACTACTCAAATAAAATATATAAATAAGTTAGCCATATTAATTAGCCAATATATTAAATTATCTTAAATTTATTATACAAAAGAGTCAATCCTTGGGTCCATCTGGAAGCCAATAACTCTATTTATAATGGTTAACATATAATTTATTATACAAATAAAAGCACAATCAATAGTTTCAGCCCATTGATAGTAGATTGTTAAGAGTTACATTTTCTGAGTTATTCGATCTATTTTTGAATTGATAATATGAGATATAGTTTTAATATTTAGCTATGGTTGAATTGTTAATTTATCTATTTATTGCATTTACATATGTTGACCAATATTTGATTTCTAAATTGTATATGTCAAGATCTAAACTACTGTATAAGTTAAAATTAGTGAAAAAGGATTTGACGGATATTTATTTATTAGATGAAATGATGTTATATATTATGAAAAAGAAAAAAAATAAAAAAAATGTGACAGTTTTATTTTCACTAAAGTTTTTGACGATCACATGTTTATTGATGTGAGTTGTGTGACAGGATTGTAAAAGAAATTGAATTCTTAGTTTGAAATCCAAACAAACGCCTCTGACCCGATAGTTCAGTCACAAAATCTGCATGTGGTGAGTCTTTGCTTACCGCGTCCCACACTCCAATCTTTTAATGCTTATAAGATAAATTGAGAGAAAAGAGGAAGAAAGTTATAAAAGAAGAGAGAGAAAAAATTGCAGTATCCTAGGCCCTTTCTCTGTTTCCTTTTCAACTTTTTTCAGTTACCATTTCCCTCATTCAAATCTATCCATTAATTTATTTTCAAATCTTTTTAACTTATTCTTCAACTTTGTTTTCTCATACAACTATAAATATGTATAGTCCCACACCCAGCTCTGCCACTCTCTCTCATTCTTGGCTCTTATGCGTTTGGATCTTTCTCCCATGCAGTCAAACCCAATGTGGTGAAGAAGGGGATCTCGTCAAAACCTTTTCTTCTTTATTTCTTATGTGTTCATCATTTTCTCATTGGATTTCGATCTCGCCATGGCAATTGAAGCACACTTGTATCCCAATAACCAGTTTTATGGCTCAAACAATTTGATGCTGTGTTTGAATTCTCAAGCGTATGCTCATAAGAACAATCTGCAGCAACCAGGACAACAACAATGGCTACAACATCTACACCAAGCTAGCCAGATGAGTCAAAGAACGTCTCTTCTTGATCCCACCTTTTCTTCTTTTTCCAATTCAAATCTCCACCAAAATGCTTTCAACAAGTACAATCACAACGCTCAATCTTTACCCTCTTATCCTCAAAGCTTGCCCACTGAACTTGATGAACAGAGAGAGATTGATCACTATATCAGATCTCAGGTTAGTTTCGTATATGAAGGAACTTTGTTTGCATTACATCAGAAAACTTGAAAAGTTTTTAGAACTTCAACTGCCGTGATTCCGGCGGGGAAGATGGGAGGTCCACCACCACCATAACGCCACGGAAATTGTGGTCGCGTCGGTTGTTTTTATCTGCGATGTCAAGGAACTGCTGTTTAAAACCTTGACTTTTTTTTGTGTCACTGAACTGAGAAATTTGTTTGCTAGTTTAAGTTTGTGATCTTAGGTTTGTATCACAACCAGTCTAATCGGCGTTTGTTTTGTATTTGTTCAGAATGAAAAGTTGAGAGTTTTGCTGCAAGAGCAAAGAAAACAGCATATGGCGGAGTTATTGAAGAAGATGGAGTTGAATGCTCTTCATTTACTGAGACAGAAAGATGAAGAAATAGTGGAAGCAACGAAGAGAACGAGGGAGTTGAAGGAGTTTTTGAGAAGGTTGGAGGTAGAGAAGGAATCGTGGAGAAAGGTGGCAGAGGAAAACGAGGCCATGGTATTGTGTCTTCATAACAACTTAGAACAGATGAAGGAAAGAGCAGTGCATCGAATGACATCAGAGGATGCAGAATCGTGTTGTGATGATAACGTAGGAATCACAATATCAATGGGAGAAGGAACAGGAACAGGAGAAAAGAGAGTGTGGCGTGGTGGGGTAGGAGAAGATGAAGAAATTAGGAAAAAGACAATGGATTGCAAATGTTGTAATTCTCAAAAATCGTGTTTTATGTTTCTTCCTTGCAGGCATCTCTGTTCGTGTAAAACTTGTGAGCCTTTTCTACAAGTTTGTCCTGTCTGTAGTACACCCAAAAAGTCTAGCATAGAGACTTTGATTGTATGATACTTTGAACATGACATAATTTTATACAAAATGATCCTTTTGTTAGCACAAGATTTGGAGTTTGTTTCTCTGGGACTTTTTTTGTTTATCGTTCTTGCCTCTGTTATGATTCTCTTTCATCACAGGCTCTAATCTAATGCAGAGCAGAGATAAGGTTTTGAGTTTGGCGATGAATATGAATAATCAAATGCGTCACGTTCGAGAGGGATTCCTGATGAATGGTCTATTCATGCTTATGTCCTAGATATTTGAAACCGATGAATGGTCTATTCTGGATTCTGTCTCATCTTAGTTTCTCCGAGTATTTTCACCATAAAAGCTGTTCCACAGGCCAACTTTATCACCATTACCAGTTACTTCTGGATTTGTAAAAAAGATATTCAGAACTCTTTCTATCAATGTAGAAATTTGGATATCATGTTATTCAATTACAAATCATAAAATACTTTAACTTTTCTTTATTTTTATAATAAAATTCAGCAGATTTACAATTAATTCATAGTGTAAGATTTTTTATATCGATGATACATCCTCATCAAATAAAAAACCATGAGATACTTTTTTTCTTTATGTTTGTAAGATATGAAATGCATTTATTTTAGTTTGATATTTTATAAAATATTAATATAACCTTCTGTGATATGTTATTAATAATCATCTTAATTTTTTTTAAATATATTTAGTATTAAAATGGATTTATATATATATATATATATAATTTCCATCTTTTACTACGAATTTAATTATTCTTTTATACTGATTTTTCAACATCAGTTAATTATTGACATTTTCAAGTTTGTTTGAACTCACAATTAAGATTTTTCATTACTTTCTTCTCAATTATGAGTTGTTTAAATTAAGTTATTATTATTTAGGCTTAAATTCTCTTTCATGTCTCATAATTTAATATGTGTAATTTTATTTATACAAAATTTTAATTATATATTTGATTTTCTATTTTTTTAAAGTTAAACAATTTCGATGTAATATAATTGAATAATTTTCACAAATGTATCAGTCAGACTAAAAGGGGGTAGGGAGTAAAATAGTTTAATTGTACATTTGATTTTTCTATTTTTTTAAATTAAACAATTTTGATTCATTAAAGTGTCATTCAACTGTTATCAGAAAATATTAATGTATAGGTCATAATAACATTTAATAGGAAAAAATGGGATGAGAAAAAGGTTGGTGGCTGAGTGATTACACAGCCCAAAGATTATATATTTGGTGGTGAATAATATTTCAAGGGACATAGGGTAAAAGTGATTTAATTATATATTTGATTTTCTAGTTTTTCCAAATTAATTTTAATACACTATAATATCATTCAATTGTAATTGGAAAATATAAATGTACCAATCATAATATAATTTAAAAAATAATAATGGAAAGAGAAAATGGTTGGGAGGGTGGTGGTAGAGCCCCAAAAATACTATAAAAGGGGCAGATTATAGATAGCAAAATTTTGATAAAAAGATGTAAAATAAAAGTGGGTATATTAGATTAATTATTATGAAAATATTAATTTACTTGTTATAGTTACGTAATAACATTTAGGAGAAAAAAGAAAGAAATATAAAATGAAGGAATTTAGGGTAAGATTGTATGAATTTATAAATTTCTCCTATATATATATACACTAAAGTAAATAAAAAAATATTATTTTATTATCACATATTTAGGTCATGTATGGGAATGCTAATACAATTATATTTAATAACTGATGTTAATACAATTCTATTTAATCACTAATGTTAATACAATTATATTTAGTCACTCATTATGTCAAGACTAAATGCAAATAAATATATTACGGAATACTCTAAATCATTTAAATCAAGTTTAACCGATTACTAAGACCCCACAGATCCGAGTAGAGTGAGGATGGTACATACCATCCGCTTCCAAATTATATATAAGTTTCTTTCAATTTCTTATATGTGAAGTTTTGTGTAAATAATGAAATATAATATCTCTACATCAGTGAGTGTCATGTTTATTATAATTTTTTAAAACCTAATACCCATCTATCTGTATACCACTCATCGAAAATCTCATCGTCATGATCTTTCGTAATAAAATATTATTTATAACATTTAAACATGGTGACATTTAAGCAAAATGAAAAAATAACTGTAATGTCACAAATTAAATAGAAATATTTAATTGTAGAAAATTGAAAATTTTTAAAATTTGGATAATTAAAGAGATTACAAAGATCCAATATAAATCCAATTGAAAGTTTTCAAATTTATCATTACTCAAAACATAATTAAACCAATATTTAATCATAATTCAAATAATATATACATTTTTTTAGAATTTGTTTTTATTTATTATTTTAATTATTGTTGCTATTATTAATCTAATTCAAAATACAATATACGAAATTAATTAATTTTATAAAATTTAGTTTTATTATTAATATTTAATATAGTTAGAAAAATATTTGCATGAATACACCTATATGTATATAAGTTTATCTCAACAACCTGTAAGATGATAAACATTAACAACACTAACATACACACAGGCACGCTGTCGCGTATATGTATATACATTTTTTAAATATACGTGATAGTGTATTAGTAGGTAATGATAATGTTATTAAGTTAATATATAAACATAAAGTGAAATATATTAAAAAAGATGAGAGAATAACTATTGATAAATAGAGAAAAAAGAAAAAAGTAGAGATAGACGATTTTATAAAAAAGTTTGTAGAAGTAACGGTTAATTTTCAAAAATTTAATAAATAATTATATTTTAAATGATAAAATTGATATTTTGAAATGTGGGCACAAAAGAGAAAATCTTCTTTATATTTAAAGGGTAAAATTGATATTTTGAAATGTGGACACAAAAAAGAAGATCATCTTTATATATTACTAGCGTAAAACATAGGCGCTATCGCACTTGTGTATATGCATTTTTTAAATATGCGTAATATTATATTAGTAGGTGATAATATTGTAATGTTATTAAGTTAATATATAAATTAAAATTATATTTATTAAAAATAAAGTGAAATATATCAGAACAGATAAAATAATAACCATTGATAAATAAACAAGAAGAGAAGAAGTAGAGACATCCGATTCTATAAAAGCTTGTAAAAGTAACAGTCAATTTTTAAAAATTTAATAAATTATTATATTTAAAGGATAAAATTGATATTTTAAAATGTGAGCACAAAAAGGGAATCTGTTAGTATATTGTTATAGATTATAGATTTGTTTGTATTTATATATTATAAATTTATTTTATTTTTAATTGATGTTAAATTTTTAATAATCTTCTCGAACAATTGAGCTTTATATAAAAGCATGGGAGTTTTGAATAATTGCTCAATGTAGAAAACTGAAAACAGAATCTTAAAAATATTTTGTTCCCACTGATCATTAAAGAAAGAGTGTTTGTATTTTTCTCCATTATAGATTTAAGTGCTCAAGATATTCAACTAGATGAAAGACAAGTTTTACTTCCTTAAACTCTCTACTTTTCGATTTCTTTTACTTTTATTCCCTATCGCCTTAAAGTGAGAAGTCTAATATATTTCTTGATTTGGGAAATTGAGTTCGAGATCCACTTTACAAAAGAAAACCTACTTTTATTCCTTCTTATTTCACAAGCCACTACCCCTTGTAATATAGGAAAGGATGATAATAATTGTTTCCAAACCTATAAAGATAACTCCTCACTAACACACTAACACCTAAGAGTAGACATTGAATATTTCTAATTTAGACCTCTTTTCGGTTTTTGCTAGAACAACTTTATAGATAAACGACTGAGAAACTTACATATTTGTGAGAGGAACCTTCTGTATAAATTAATGGTATCATATCGTATATACTTTTAGAACAATCGAACAATCTTCAGTGTTGAATGCTATTTCCTCAAGCAGTAAAAGCTGTCAAGAAAATACATCTACAAAAGCAGTTTCATGTCATGTGTCACCAATATTTGTAAAACTAATTTCGTAAAATTGATCAGTTTCTTTAGACAGAAGATACAACTGTGAATAATCCATGTTAACATGATGAATATCATAAGAACTGAAGCTAGGAGCATACATAGTGTGGGTATTTTTATGACCAAGCACAAGTTGAACTAAGGTTTAGAGCATTAGAAAAATCAGTATTCCTGAAGGTAATAAAAAGATTACATTTTCATCCTGTTTTTGATGTAAACACAAACGTAGGAATGACATACTGCAGTGAACTCCAAGGCCTCATCATCATACATATATAACTCAACAGTAGTGATAAAATCAATTCGAGAAGTATAGACAAAAGAGGCACCCAGTTCTGAGGAACAGAACCATTGAACTTACATATACTTATACACATTCAAATGCTGAGTAGATATCTAACAATCAATTACACAAGTTGTCTGGATGATGTGCTTCATCATGAACACCAATTTTCTGTCTAAAGACTTTACCTTTTCTAAATACCAAAGCGTTGTTCGTGGGGAAAAAAGGACCTTGCTGATTAAAGAAAACTCAATACAAACTAAACCCAAAAAACTGGCTAACAATGATGGCGAATCCGAGGGCTATTGCAATAAGGGAAGAAGCCCAAGTGAGCTTCTCGGTTATCCTAGGTACTCTATCTTTCAGTGCCTGGCTACAGGAACCTATAAACACAGTATAGCTTCCCATTGCAATTACAGTTCCAAATAAGAACATGATGAGAAACGCAGCACCGGCCAAACGAGAAGGCAGAGCAAGGGCTGGCAACACCATCATCAATGCATCCGGTTGCAGTCCATGAACTATCCCAGTGGCAAAAGTAGCAAATCCAATCTTCTTTTTCCCTAAGCTTGGATTATCAACTGATTCATACACGTTCACATCACATTCACCACTATCTAAAGCGACACGCGGGGTATGTATATGTACTTCTGAAGCTTCTCTAATTCCCATGGCACCAATTATTAGCAGGGTTAGACCCACCACTCTAGTGCCCCAAGTTCGGATAATTTCAATGTGGAGTTGATCCTTCAGGATTAAAAATATTAACCCAAACAGAACCTGACCAGCATCATGACCACAACCCCAAAGGGCTCCCACAGCAGCACTCTCCATTCGGGTTCGACCAATTGACAATGGAGCCAAGGCGGCTAGGTGGTCAGGCCCTGATAGTGTGTGCAAGCACCCAGCCAAGAAACCAGTCCAACCACTACTTAGGAGCTCAGTGTGGATTAATTTTCTACCGACGGCAGCTGCAGCAGGACCACCGGTCTTCGCAGCGGTTTCAAAGGTTGCAAAAGCTGCTGGTGCTATAGCAGGTTGGATCAAGATCAAAGCAAGAGCAGAGAGTGTAATAAGAATCCGAGCTGGTATTGCCTGAGATAAAAAGCACGAGGATTTTTTTTTTAAGATCTATTTATACAGCAGAATTTCAAAAGAAAAAATCTAGGACAAAAAACATCCAAATTAAAGAACAAACCGAAATATGCCACACATAACCTTGGATTTGTTTGTTACACAAGAAAAGAAGCAAAAAAACAGAAGCAAGGATACAGATTGAAACAATGAAAGAACCGGTTAACTAACTTTACAAGAAACGAGGCTCTTAATTTTAAGTTTGTAAAGAAGGTTCTTCACTTCACCCTTAGCACACATCAAATTCGAATTGTACGGTAAGGTAGAAAATCAAAAGCTGCCATTTTAAAAAGTATAACTGTATCACCCCCTTCGGGGAGATCCTTTTTGAATCTTTAATTAAAAAAATGGAGCTTTCTTCATGAAACATGAATTTGAAAATGACGATGATACACAAACGAGAGAGAAAAAAGAGTACTTGACAACAATGATTGCTGAGGGCATAATCATACCTTTGGCTTTTGGAAACTCACTGTTTTGTTTTGATTGAGAGAATGGGGTTCCGGAGGGGGTCGATCTGGAGAAGAGGAAATGGATGACAAACTATTGGAAGATGCAAGAAAGGGAGTGGAAGACGAAAGAAGAGAAGGGTTTTCATAATTGCAACAAATTGAGGTGACCCTCTTGAAGTTGGAACGTGTTAAAGGAGATAAATTGATTCTTGCAGTTGAAGATTGAGATGGAGTGAGAAATGGGAAAGATTTGTTGAAAGCTTTGAAGGAAGGAGGTGAAGGCGATGATAGAAGCCTATCCATGTGTGGCTTCTATCTACAGAAACAGAGGAAGAAAACAGAACAGAACAGAACATCTCACACATTATTTCCTTAAATAAAACCACCTATTACCTAACCCTTCCTTCTTTCATTTTCCATTTTTTTTTCGTTTTAATAACTTAAATTTAGAATTATGTAAGCCCAAGTGTTGTTCTCCAAACTCGAAAGGTGGACTTTTGTTGCACCGGTCCAATCAGAATTACTTTACTATTAAAAATAATAATTAAATATTTTAAAATTTTCATAACAAATGCACTGTAATTCTCAAACTTAGACTTTAATATTATGCAATATTCACCTTATGATAAAAAAACAATATTCATTATTAATGATAAATATTTTTGGCTGCTTTTTTTTTTCTTTTCAAAATAAAACATTATATCATTCTTCAACATTTTAAAATTAGTAATGAGAATAAGTCCTTTGGACGGTGTTTTAGGTTCTAGTGTCAATCTTATTAATGTATATATAAAATATATCAATATTTTTTTTGACCCGGTCCATTGGAAATTAATTATTTTCGTTAGTGTTTTCTTTTTCGCTTTTATACCAGTTATTCTAAAAATTTGTAAACGATGGAACAGTTCACGGATTATTTTATCAAAATTATATTTTAAAGGTATAAACTGTCAGAATTGAATTTATCTATTTTTAAGTGTAATTGAAATTAAATTTAATTGAATTTGATTGGATTTATTTATTTATACGTAACTGCTTAATCCAGCTATAATAATATTAGATTGATTCGTTCAGTTTACTAATATCTTCTGAAAGAAATATTTCAAATGCTTCTTAATTTTGATAAATTATAATTATTTTAAACATTGGATATTGGGCCGTTGTGATTTTTGACCATTGCCGACAAAAGCATGTTGAAACTTATAAGTCTTAAAATTTTGTAATGTTTGTTTTATGAATAGATTTACATTTATGTGGTTGTTTTGGCAACTAAGGTTTGTGGGAGTGTGGTGAGATAAACTCCACGTTAAATTAAACTAATAAAAAAAGAAGAAAAAGTTTTGCAGAGTGGAAAAAGACAAAAAAACATCCACACGATCGCACACTTTTTAACGTGCTCTGGCATGCGCTTTCGTGTGTCAGGCACACACCCCAGACCCACTTCTTTTTTCTTTTTTTCTTCGATCATTTTCATTACAACATTATAAATTCTATTATTACAAACAATCATTGCTTAATATCAAAACTTGTTGAGTTAATAATAATCACAATATCATCAACAATTTCTACCCACCAGTTAATATTCAGATATTTTTATATATAAACATAATATTATTAATGAAATGTTTAGATACAAAAAGCATGTTTAAAAAAATCTCTAACGAATTGAACTATAAATAATTACTAATTATAATATTATTAATGAAGATGCGATATTGATTGCAGCATATTGGGCACGTGAAATGTTACTATTTTCTGAGATAAGATTAAAGTTCGCCACTACTTGAATAATTTAAACCGTTAATATAAAATAAATTAGAAATCTAAGATTATAAGTATTTCTTTTGGAACACTGAGCGGGTCCTACTCTTTGTTTATACTTGTAAAATTTAAATTATTAATAAGAAAGTAATTTTATTTAATCTTATGTATACAATTTGAATAAATTATTCTTAAATAGTTTTGTATTCATAAATATTTGTGATATAATTTTGTTTGAATCAAAAAAATTGAAAAGATGTTTAAGTTAGAAATATTGAATGTATATATGTGTACTTTTGGTGAGAAGTTATATTTATCTTATTATTAGGGATACTGGGATAGTGAGTTTTCTTGATTACGATCAAATTAAATTAAGATTTCTTTATTAAATAGCCAAATCTGAAACCTAAATATATTATATTTCTTGGTTTAAAACAAATATTTGATATTTTGAATGGATCACCTTTGAACTTAAATCTAAAATTTAAAGATATTGAATTTCTGGTACTTATTATTCTAAACGTACTAATATCTATAATAATATATAAAGATAATTCTCTCTTTTGTGTCTATATTTTATAATATCAAGTTTATTCTTTATAATATAATTATTTATTAATTTTTTTAAAATTAATGGTTATTTTTACTTATTTTCTATAAAACTTTTTCTCTTTTTTTATTCATCAACAATTAATTTCTTTATTCATTTCACTTTATTTTTAATAAATACAAATTTATTTTATATATTAACTTAATAACATTACACTATTATCATCTATTAACATACAATCATTCATATCTAATAAATGTGTACACACAGGCGCTATTGTACCTGGACACTAGTTAGTAGTCAAGTTATTCCTGTTATTAGTGTTATTAGTAATATTAATATGTAATATATTAGTTTTATTATATATTATTGATATGAGAAAAGAAGTGCTAGAAAAATTATTACTATTATTATCATTATTATTCTTATTATTACTACTAGCGAAAACATAAACGTTATCGAGTATGTGTGTTCGCATTTTCTAATTTTCACATGAATTTGAGTTAAGATCAATAATATTTATTTTCAAGATATATAATTAATTTTTAAAATAATTTTTAAATAAAATAATTGTTACAAATAAAAGATATTTTTAGAATAACGAATAAGGTTAAACTATTTATAAAATAGTTAACTTTTAAAATAATAATTAAGTATACAACTAAAAAAACTAAATGTGAACACACAAAAAAAATCTGTATGTATTGTTGTAGATTATTATTAGTATTATTATTATCACTATTAATAATAATTATTATTATTATTATTATCATTAAAAAGAATTATAATTCAGAACTATAATTATTATATTGTTATTATAACTACTATCATATCTAATTTAAAAAATTGGCATTCCAAAAATATAATTTATTAGCCATAATAATAATAATTATTTTTTTTTATTATACATAATTGCTATTATTATCATTATTATAAATATAATTGTTTTTATTATTATCATTATTATTATATACTATAATTATTA
>Ga0209589_1006714_pt1 | contig 18907 bp, 9 predicted proteins | sample CowpeawhiteBW_FD_187525 | JGI IMG/M metagenome (GOLD analysis project Ga0209589, IMG submission 187525) | Root nodule microbial communities of legume samples collected from California USA - Cow pea white BW (SPAdes) (version 2) | ecosystem: Host-associated > Plants > Roots > Nodule | place: USA...
CGGGGGCGTTAGTCACACCAAACGGCATCACCACATACTCGTAGTGTCCGTACCTGGACCTGAAAGCGGTCTTCTGTACATCATCAGACTTGACTCGAATCTGATCGTATCCTGATCTTAGATCAATCTTGGAGAACATTGTCGCACCGTGCAACTGATCCATCAAGTCGTCAATCCTTGGCAGAGGGTACTTGTTCTTGATGGTTAGCTTATTCAGCTGCCTGTAATCTACACAGAGTCAGGAACTACCGTCCTTCTTTTTAACTAGCAACACTGGCGCTCCTCAAGGCGATACACTCGGCCTGATAAACTGTTTTTCTAGTAGCTCTTCAATCTGCTTCTTCAACTCCACCAGCTCAGCAGGAGCCATTCTGTAGGGTGCTATAGACACGGGTCCTGCTCCTGGCACCAGGTCAATGAAGAACTCTATATCCCTAGTAGGGGGTAGTCCAGGTACATCCTCAGGAAACACATCTGAGAAATCCCCCACTACAGGCGTCTCCAAGGGTCCAGTCTCAGTCTCAACGGACAATTGAGTCAGAATCAGGAAGCATTGAGACCCTTCCTTCATTGCCTTGTCCACCTGCTGTGAGGACACCAACAAGTCTTCATCTTCCAAGCTAGGAAACAACACTTTCTTCTCGTTACAGTCAATGAGAATGTGATTGGCGGATAGCCAATCCATCCCCAAAATGACATCCAACCCCGCCAAGGGTAAACAGATGAGGTTCACCCTGTACTTGCGACCCTCAACCTCGATCTTACACCTAGCACACATGGTCGAGGTTCTGACCAACCCAGAAGCAGGTGTGGACACCACCAGGTCATACTGGAGCTCCTTCACCAGAAGACCTAACTCCACCACTCTAGACTCCGATACAAAAGAATGTGTCGCCCCCGAATCGAACAGAACATGCAAGCTCCTACCAGTTATCACACAAGACCCGATGATGAGGTTACCTGATCCCGCTGCCTCTGCACCCGTCACGGCATACACTCGACCCGCCGCCTGTGGTCTCGCACCTCCTCTCGACGGCTGTGACTGAGGCTGTGATGAAGGCCACGACACTGTGTTCCTGTCAACTGGGCAATCCTTGATGAAGTGACTTGTCTGGCCGCATCTATGGCAGGTCCTCCTGTCAGAAAGCTGGGGGCAGGCGCTCCTCAAATGGGGCCCCCTACAGTGAAAGCACTGCGGCCTAGAAGGCTGATACTGCTGGGGCTGATGTGAGAACCTCCTGGGCCCCTGGGGCTGAGGCCTAGAGTATGGTTTCCTCCTGTCGTCGTGTTTGCTCGTGGACCCAGATGGTCCTCCCACCTTCAGCTGAGACCTCTGCTGAGCTTCAACTTCAGCCTTGAGTTTCTCCATCACTCTTGGCTTCTCTACCAAGGCAGGGAACTCCTTGATAGAGAGCGGAGCCACCATGAGCTTGAGGTCACCCCTCAACTCATTCTCAAATTTTCTACACTGCCAGTCCTCCGCCATCTTCAGGGTGTGAAATCTGCCCAAGTGTTTAAACTTTTCAGCGTACTCAGACACTGACATGTCTCCTTGCATCAGCTGCAAGAACTCAACCTCCTTCGCATACCTCACACTATCTGGGAAGAACTCAGCATAGAACTTCTTCTTAAACAGTTCCCAGGTGATGGTCTCATGGCTGTCCTCCAACATCATCTTCATGCTGGACCACCAATGCACGGCCTCTCCAGCAAGAAGGTACTCAGTGTATGCCAGCATGTTCTCTGCAGGACATCTCTTAGCATCATAGATTCGTTCCATGTCCCGTATCCACTAATCAGCTCCATCCGGGCTAACTTTTCCATCAAAGCGGGATGGATGGCGTTGTAGGAAATCCTCCAAACTCCACTCTTGCACTCGGGGCAGTGAAGCTTGGGAAGAGCCAACGGCTGAACGGTTTTCCCATATCTAATGCAGGGCTTCCAAGTGCCTCTGCTGACTCGCTTCTGCTGCTAGTCTTGCAGACTCCATCTGTTGCAAGGCTAGATTCTGCTGATTCACCATGTTAGCATTCTGTTGCTACATGGCTGCTATCATCGCCTCAATTGCTCCCACCAAATGAGGATTATCTGGGTTTGGAACAGGAGGTGGAGGAGGTCTAGGTGCCATAGCTCTGATCACACAAAGAAGGAACCATCAGATTAGTCGACAGGTGCAACAACTTATGCCAAACACATTACGAGGAACACATAACAAAAGCCAAGCAAGCTCACACCTACAGATCCTAAAGGAATCACTACTCTGATACCAAATTGTAACATCTCGTTTTCATAGTTTTATACTATTAAACAAAACATTTAAATTTCAATAATTCAGAAGCAGATGATGACGTGGCCGGTATAATATAATACAGTCATCCTCAAAATAACCATACATATAGCCTACAATAAACAAAGGGTTACAAAACACCCTAATTAACCCTAATTATCTACTATAGGAACATGTAACTACCACTGCTAGAAAACGTCCTGGAAACCCATTCAACGCCTGTCTAAGAAGGGTGTACCTTCGCCTGCACTTTTATCTGCTCACGCCATTCAATAAGGACGATCATAGCAAAAGTAGAAGACACACAGAACACAATAGGAACTAGAAGGGTAAGCTAACTTGAACAAAAGGGCAAATCATGCAATTATCATACTAAGACAGAAAACAGACTTTTATTACACAATCTATTAAATCATCAAATTAGTCCTGACCATAACACCACACATCTTTCTAGACTCGATATCCGGATTATGTAAGTGGCATTGGAGCTCTTGGTGACTTGCACTTGAGATGGTTCCTAAACTCTGCAAAGTTTTAGGCACAAGGGGTATTCACCCAACCACTCTCAAGGTAAATCCCATCACCTCTATGATGGATCGGAATCATAGATCAGGACCTCCTGCTACTCCCCCCGACGTAATCCATCATACTCTACTTGAGTCTTAATGGTTACTAGGAGCGTCAAGATGCCACCAATCTGAGTCCTCATGCCCTTACATTCACTAAAACCACATTCCTTAGAATTTCCCTTGAAATCCTAACTCCAACATATTCTCATTCACATCAAATTCGCACTCAATTCCATCACACAGTCTAACATGCATAAAGATCACATACAAGACCAACTATCATCATTTTAAAGCAATCGATATAGTATCATGTAAGCCAAACAGTGAGAAAGCTAACTTCTGCAGGGAATCTCGCTTAGGCTAGAGAGTCTCGCCTAAGCTAGAGAGTCTATTTCGCTTAGGCGAGTTAATCTCGCCTGGGCGAGACATCATATAGTGGCGAATTACAAATCCTGGGCGAACTCTCGCTCAGGCTAAACTGGCTCGCCTTGTCGAGATGTTATCTCGCTCAGGCGACTCCAGCTCGCCTAGGCGAGGTTTCACGCAGTGACAGAGGTGATCCTCTGGTATTTTCGCTCAGGCGAGAGCGGCTCGCCTAGGCGAAACTACCAGGAAATCCTCTTTGTTCTTCACATGCAAGCTCGCTCAGGATCATCCAACACTCAATATCACGCAAAGGCAGTTTCAAACACGAATTAAACATACAATCAAGCAATTCAATCACTCCCAAACACAATTCATGCGAAATCTAGATTAAAGTCAGCTTCCCTTACCTATTTTCGATTTAAAGTTAGGATGAAGACAACCTAGGAGAGGAGAGCAGAATTCCTCAGTCCGACCTGGAAGAATTCATCATCCAGTCACAAGGAAAGGATGAACACATGGTTAGGCTCTGAATGGAAGCAGGGAATTCGAGTTGAATTTCGGAATTGGACATTAAACCACAAGAGAGACTTACCTAAGAGAAGAGAGGCTATGAGTGGAGGCAGCAGGAGGATTGGCAGTGATCACTTCTTCAGAATCTGAGTATGGAAAAACTAAAACTGTGAGATGGTAGCACAGAGCAGATAGGTTAGGAGAGGATTTGGACAGTGGAGAAGAAGAAAAAGGAAGTGAGGAAAATGGAGGAAGTGGTTAGTGTTTCTAACAGAGATAGGATAGTGGAAAAAGGGGTAACACACACACACACATATATATATATATATATATATATATATATATATATATATATATATATATATATATATATATAAATTAATGGGTGTTCATTTGATTGCTTCAATTACTCACAGGATTTGCTGCTATAATATTTCTATGAATGATTACTCTTCGTGATATTTAAATAGTTGTATTAACTATTTGATTTATATTATAGATGTTTATAAAATTATATTTTGTATGTATAAATATAATTTTTTTTCTATTAATAACAAGATACAGAACAGGGATTCATTCTCTCTTATGCTCTCTCCTTTCTTTTTCCTTTTCGCTCTGCTATCAATTTTATTTTATAACACTTATACTATATTGTCAAAACATTCTTTTGAAAACTTTTGATTCCAATATTATGTAAATATATTATATATAATACTAGTGAATATAGAGTATTCTATATATAGATTAATATATTAGTATTAAATGTCTTATTGGAAACTCCAAATAAAGAATTGATTTAATTCGTGTAATATAACATTATTTTTGTTAACAATTTTTTAAATTTTTTAAGTATAATCTATGAAAGCAACTTACTAAAATATGTTTTATCGCAAACTTATCTGGTAAAATGCTACGTATATAAAATAAACAGTTAACTATCAGTATAATAAACACACTTCTCTAACCTGACGTGTATATATGATTTAATTAAATAATGATAAACAAATATAATATAATTAAAGTATGCTAGAGCATGCTGAAATCACTTGTTTTCTACCCTAGATGACTAGGTCTAGGTGGTTGTGGCCTCAAAGGCATGAAAAGGGTGTGCAATACCCACAATATTCCAGAGAAGTGTTTGGACTTTTTCAAATGCGTGACGGTGATTACAACGATAACTTAAGAAAATTATGTTTTGTTCAATTAGACAGACAAGATTGGTGATTGCACTAATTAAATTTGCATAAAATTTAATATTCTTGGCCTTTTTCAATCAATTATTAACATAAAAACTTTAATTTAGTGGGAAAATATTATTAAACGTACTGAATTAAGTTTTTAATTATTAACAGTATATATAAAAATGGGGTTTTTAATTTTGCTCCTTAACAAAGTTAGAGAAGAAAAAGGATATTATTAAAAAATAATTATTTTATAAAAGTATTAGTTAAAAACTAATAAATGTTATTTTTCTGGTTAAAATCGTAGTAAATATATATTGATTGCTTACGTTTTCTCATAAAAGAAGGGCAATCAAATCAACACTAAAAAAAACTTAGAAGTTGAAAGACGGAAACTCTATTTTAAATTTCTTTAATTTTATCTTTTAATAGTGGTGATTTAGAGTAGAGCTGATTATTAGGTAACATTGTTGTTCACATATTATAATATAAGAAGTCAAACGGAATGACCAGTTTATTTAAGAAAATTGTCCGGAAAAATTAAAATTAGTTGTTTAATTAATCAAATTTAATTCTAAAAATTATAATCTCTTTTAAATAGTATATAGTTCTTTAATCTGTTTTATTATTTTTCTTTATTTAATGTATTTTCAGAAGAAAAAGTAGGCACACTCATATTAAATACTTATTTGTGTTATTTATAATTTATATGTTTTTTTATTTGAGACAATATACTATTACTCATATATTTTGACTCACATTCTTTATTTGTTGAGGTGATTTATTGTGACTTATTGATTAATGTATCGTTTATTTTTTCAAAAATCAATGACTTACACTAAGTTACTTCAATAATAAAGGATGAAAATAAAAAAGGTTTAATTACTCGGATGATACCCACCTTGGTACAGGTGTGTCAATATAATACCCGCTTTTAAAAAAGTGTCAAATACATCCCAACTTTTGAAAAAGTGTTTCAATTAGGTCCCTTTTAGATGGAGTTGACTAACGCCGTTAGTCAATGTGCCACGTGTCAGTCTACGTTTTTTTTTTTATTTTTTGAAAAAAAATTAAAAATGCCATGTGTCAGGTCCTTGTGTGTGACACATGACATTGTCAGTGTCACGTGACATTGCAATGCCACGTGTGAGTGTCATTATCAAATGTCATTATGTTGATTTCGACTTAGTCCCTATATATGTCTTTTTGTTTCAATTTATGTATTTGATTCAATTTTGTCCCACTTTTGTAATAAGTAAAATATTTTTGTAATTCGTTTTTTATAAGATTAAAACTAATTAAGTATAAATATTTTTACAAAATTAAGTACTAATATTTATATTATTTCTCTCAATTTCAGACCAAATTTATTATTTGTATAAATGTTTTATTAATATTTTTTATTAAAAATGACTTTTTAACATATTACTTTATTAATTACTTTTTTTTATTAAGTAATCATGTTTTGTTAATTATTTTTTTTTCCAAAATAGAATAATATTGTCTCTTACTAATTTTAAACCAAAATTTTTATTTGTCTGAATGTTAAACTAATTTTTTTATTAAAAATAACTTAATAAAATGATTTTTACCATTAAATTTTAATATAAATATCAAATACTTAATTTTTGTAAAACTTTTATACTTAATTACTTTTAATTTTATAAAAAAAAATAAATTTTAATTATAAAAAAAATTAGGTCAAGATTGAATCAAATACAGATAAGTAGGTACTAAATTGAAACCAAAAGACACTAAATCAAAATCAACACAATGACATTGACACGTGGCATTGCAGTGCCACATGGCACTGACAATGCCACATGTCACACACAGGGACCTGATACATGGCATTTTTATTTATATTTTTTCAATAAATTTTAAAAAAATTAAAAAAAAATTAAAAAAATCAAAAAAAACAAAAAAAACATAGATTGACACGTGACTCGTTGACTAATGACGTTAGTCAACTCCGTCTAAAAGAGACCTAATTGAAACACTTTTTTAAAAGCGGGTACCAGATTGACACACTTATACCAAAGTGGGTACCATCCGAGTAATTAAACCAATAAAAAAATTGTAGTCATAATATAATTTATTACTTATTGATTTATTCACATTTAATATTATTTATTAAAAATGATTTATTAACCTATTTGTAATGAAGTTGTATTCTTATTGATTTATTGATACATTTTTAATTGCAATTCATTTTCATAAAGTAATTTGAATGATGTAATAACTTAATTTTTAATGTATATTTTATATTTTTAATTAGTAATTATAATTTAACTTTTAGAATTATTAAAAATTTAATTTTTTCATGCACAAAATAATAGCTTGTAATATATATGTTTAATTAGTTATTAACAAAGACGTAACGAAAAAGCATATACTTTTTTTTAATTTATTCAATGTAATCGTATTTCTAATGAAAAGTCAATTATTTATATTTGTATTATTTACAATTTGTCATTTTAAGAAAAAAATAATAAATAATAATTTAAAATATGAATTTGTGTTAGAACACGGTAATCTGATCAGATGAGTTCATGATGCGTCTATTTTTTATATTTTAAAGTCTATTTTTAATTTTTTTTGGATAGTTTAGCATTTGAGATTTTAGACTTGTTATTCATATATTTTTTTATTGTTTATTTGTATTCTTACATGATTTACACTTTATATATTTATTTTTATGTTCTATCATTAATAGTTTTATATTATCTACCTTTCATATAACTATTTATATCTTTTGTATTTTTATAAAATTTACTTAACAATTTAAGAATCATTAACTTTTTTTTATCATAGAATCTATTGTTTACATTTTTATACATTATCTATTTTATTTAAAATTAAATTTAAATTCTTAATTATGATTAACTCAATCACAATACATTATTAAAAATAATTAAATACAATAGATTTTATTATATATATATATATATATATATATATAATTTAAATAGTTTTTTTAAACAATTAAAATATTATTATTTAATTTTATAAATTCAAATTAACATAATAAATATATTATACTTTTTAAAACCCCGTGGGCTACACCGATAAAAATACTAATATTTTAACAGTATTGAAAGACTTCGCCATAAACGAGTAATAAGTTTCTTTTAGCAAGGGAAGAAATTTGAAAGAGAACAAAAATGCGTGAAGGTGATGGGAATACAATAACAATTTTAATTTCCACTTCAACACCTCAACAAATAGGAAGAAGAAGCTCATGGACCACTCGCTGGTAATAAATGATGTGCATGATGCGCCGAACGAGAAAGCGAACGCTGTGTGAATCAATGGAAACACCACACACATGCTTCAGCAATGCTTTCATGCTCACTTTTTTACTTCTGAATTCGGCCTTGGGAACAGTCGCCGGAGCTGATACCTATAGCAGAGATGATTTCCCGGCCGATTTTGTTTTTGGTTCAGGCACCTCTGCTTACCAGGTTCGCAATCTCAATCATCATTTTCTTTGTTCTATCATTCTATCATATTATATTTTACATCAACATCAGTTCTTTCATCTAAACGTCTTCTTCTTGTTATTGTAAATAGATAGAAGGAGCTGCTAACGAAGAGGGAAGAAGTCGTAGCATATGGGATACCTTTGCGCACGCTGGTTCCTTTTCTTCTTTACTTCGCTATTCATTCTTTTTTCTTCCCATCCTTCTTACCACTTTTATATAGATTAGATTTTTCATATTTTTGGAAACTCCGTACAATAAACAAAATTAAGGTAATAGATATTTTCTGAAATATAGTGTAATATGAATCTTTTTTTATTTTTGTACAGTTTTCAAAAATATTAACATGAATATCAATTATAATATGTAATTATAATTTAATTGAGAGATTAAGGTTTAACATTTGATAAGTATCACTCACTGCGTGTAAATTGAATTATTTTTTCTCCAAAATTCATTAATATTTTGAAAGTTATTTTTTAATATATATATATATATATATATTATAGTTACACAGATTTGTATATTAATATAATACCATTTAAATTTATGTTTTTATAAATTAAAATTAATGTATATATTTTCCAAATATACTTAAAGTATGAATTATTTGGTAAAAGTTATGTTTCTCTTGTTATATCATATATTACAGTCTTATTTTTTTCATTATCTTTCAATCGATTCTTTTTCTTTCAAAACTTACCATATAAATTTACAGTTTTTTCACTATTATATATATATATATATATATATATATATATATATATATATATATATATATAAGAGATGTATATGTAAAAATATTTTATACCTTATTTCTAATTCTGGAGTTAAAAAATTAATAGAACTTTCCATGATATACTTAAAAATATAAATTATTTCATTGCCATGTGTAATAAAGTTTGACATGAAATTATATTTTAATAATTAGATATTCACAAAAAAAATCTTTATATAAGATAATAATGTAGCACTGCATAAAGTTATTAATGATATAATATTTAATAAAATTTATTTGGATGTCATTTGAGAGAATAAAAAGAGTAAAATTTGTAATTATTTTTTTATTTGTGTATGTTAAGTTGTGATGTACTATTTCAATTATTATGGTCTTATATAATGATGGACCTTAGTCGGGACATGGTCACTCAAATTTTTTTTACATATATAAAAATTTATATGTAAATAAAATATTTTTTTAAAATTTTAATATATTTTAATATATTTATCATTCTAAGAAAATATTTCATTAATAAATAATTTTAGAGGTCAAAAATTGTTAATTACTATCAATGGCGAAACTTGAGCAAAAATTTTAGGAGGACAAATTATATTTGTTATATATAAATTGTTTTCAATAATTGAATCAGAACTAAAGCTTGGTGCAATATCCTTTCAATATAGATTATCATAGTGATTGTTAAAAATTCAGCCTCCATCTTATTTATCAACTTGTTCTTGATTATTTTCATTGCAGAAAAATATCTTTAGCTATAGATTTTTCAGTTGTAGATGTAGAATTTTGTGTTCAAGTTCCGCCAGTGATGATGTAGATGCATTTTTTTTCATTTTCATCAAAAGTCCTCCTCTTTAAAAAAGATTTTTTTTTTCTCTTTACCCATAATTTTTCTAATATAAATTTGTCACCTCTCACCTATTTAGGAAAAGATAGAATTATGAATACCCCAAATTAAATCTTAAAATTAAGACTCAACAATTAGAGCATGATTTTATGATCTCTGACATATAGAGATATACTTAGAGTGTAGAAAAGTCACAAACAAGAGAAAAACATACTAGTTAGAAAAAAAATGGTAAAAAACAAACTTACTCAAAAGAAGAAATTGTTCGGTCTAAAATGTTTCTTAACTCCTCAATTTTGCCGTGGTATAATTTGATTTTAAAAATAATAAAAAATTGATGGTGAAAATTGAGATAGAAATAAGAGAAGAGAAAGAGATAAAGACACAAAAGAGAGAGAAATCAAATAAAAAGGTAAAAAAATTATAATAGAGCAAGAAAATATGATTTTTAAATTTTAATTTTTTTTAAACTAAATTAATATAAATAAAATAATAATATATAAATATATTTTTAAAAATTATATATAAAATATAATAAAATAAAAAATTATTGGGGGAGCTGTGACCCCTTTGTCAACATAATTTTGCCCTTGATTACTGTAGTGAGCAATTTAGATAGTAATTTACAACATTAAAAATTATGGGTTACCAAAAGAATCATGATTATGAATAAAAAAATTATAATTGGTTGCTAAAATTTAGATACCAAGTTTTGACTACTAAAGCAATTAGTTTATAAATTGGTTACTAAATATTAACGACCAAGGTTTTGGCTACCAAAGAAATTAGTTTCTAAATTAGTCTCTAATTAATTAGTGACCAATCCAGAGACCAATTATAATTTTTTTATTCATAATAGTGACTATTTTATTAATCAATAATTTTTTATTTTGTAAATTGGTATCTAAATCGATCACTACAGTGACTATAATAAAATTTATTGTTATTTAAGAGTTTTCTTATATTGTATATAAATATTTTGACATCCTCAAAAATATTTGTTGAAGATTCGTGATTGGTCTTATATGAAACATAGAAGATCATTTCTTAAAGAGTGTTTAGTAATATCAAGCTTAGTTAAAGATTATTATCGTCTAACTTTTTTACTTTTCATATATAAGTTGTTTTAACAATTTTATGTTTTCCTTAATTTCATATAAATAGAGATCATGCCAAATTGTATGGATATGTAATATACGTTGTGTTTATTTATACATGTGTTATATATGTATCGAACCTTCTACTACAATAGAATTACTTTCTTTTAAAGAATCTTGAGATGTGACCACCAATTTGAACTTAAGAAGTTTTATAATGAAACCATACGGAGGATCAAGATAAAAATTATCTTGATATAACAAGATGTGTTGATGCGATAAAGGAGAGACAGACATGCCGATGTCTTTATCTTAGAAGGAGAAGATTAACATGATTAAAAAAGTAAACGTGACATAATAATTCTTCCTTATTATTGGAGGTAAGACACTTAAAAAAGATATACGAAGGAGAGAATTGTTGTGTTGATGTGGATGAAAATTGTTTCATTGTATAGGACAATCTTTGACAAGACTTTGTTTGAAACAATATTTATATTCATTTATGATGACAAACTCAAGAATGATGATTGAGCAACTAATAGATTTTAACAAGATTTTGGTGAAACTTAAATATGAAGATTAGACTTTACTGCTTCTCATTGCCTTGCGGAAGATGTTTGAACATTTTAAGATGAAGTTGTGACATCAAAGGTTTGAACACGTCAGTGAGAAATGTTTGGTGAAGCTGGGCAAGTAGAATTTGTTAAGAAGTGATAGAAAAACAAGGAGTAAGAGTTTTGTAATTAATGTGTACCTTTCAAGTCTAATAGATTGAAAGTTTGAAATCACTACAGTAAATTAATTGAATATGCGCAAATACAGACCTTGGGGTCCAATATGAGCTAAGACTCATGGTGGAAAGTCTTATTTCTGCACTATTATATATGATTACTTGCGAAGGTTGTGTATTTATATCTTGAAAAAGAAGACTAAAAGATTTTAGAGATTTGAGGTGTGACACACAATGATTGGTAATCGATAGGTAACCAAAGTACTTAGAATGGACAAGGGATTGAAATTTTCATTTTACTGACTTTGGAAGAAAAGAAGGTATAAGGAGGCATTATAAGTCACAAGTATACCACAACGAAATGGTCCTGTTATGGGGATTTGATTTGCCTAAGTCCTTGTCGAGGGAAGTTGGGAACATTATCGTTTATCTGATAAATATTGTCATCTATATGATAAACATGAGTCCATCATTCACTCTAAAGTTTTCATGACACTATGTTATATTGAAATGTATGCTCTGTATATTTAACTTAATTGATTCTTATTCTTATGTTTTCTTATTATTTTTCGAATCCAACATAATTTTATTTTCATGAAATCTATTACAAACATAATGTGAGGTAACTAATCAATCAGATTCATTCTAGTTTTTAAGAGGACAGTGCTGCTAAAGTAACAATTGGTCAAACATAAAATTTGATAGATATAAACTGCGGGGTGATGTATTTAGAATGTTGAAATTTAGTGAAGACATTAAATAAGAATTTGTTGACACCGTTATATCTTCTCTTAGGCATGAAGTCTGTAATATTTTATTACTTGAATTTGCGTAAAAGACTGTGAGCTGCACACCTCTACAGCAAGTAAAGAAATAAAATTCAGAGAATGAAATATAGAGTGACAATTTTCTCGTCCTCTTCTTCTGTGTATGTGGTTTAATTTTTATAACTTAATAGCAGATTATTAGATCCTCTTAAGAAAAACCATCTACCATATTATACACAGATTTACTGAGATGTGAATCAGTGACGAAAGACCAGTGAACATAAAATTTACCAATCTAGTTTTGCATTTTTCAATTACATACCGATCATTATTACCTTAAAACGTCAGTCTAATGCAATAATTTTTAATGAACAGGATATGTGCATGGAGAAAATGGAGATGTAGCATGTGATGGGTACCACAAGTATAAAGTGAATACGCTTAGCCATACTTTTATTATTTGCCTGTTAATGCATTCCTTGTGTTGTGATTCTCCCATTTGTGCAAGATCAGAGAAGATTGGGGCATAAGCTGCTCTAATAATACAAGTTTAGCCACTATTTTGTTCAACCGTTAAAGCATCACTGTAGCATCGTTTGATTTCAATTGTTTTCCCTAAAATATATGTAATGCAGGAAGATGTGAGGCTAATGGTGGAAACAGGACTTGAAGCCTATAGATTCTCCATCTCTTGGTCCAGACTGTTACCAAGTACGATACTCAACACAAACCCTTGAATTTTATTTTATATATCTATATATGTTTGTAGGGTAAAACCTTTCTCGACACTTTGAAAAAGCTTATGTTTCTCCACAGATGGTAGAGGACCCGTCAATCCCAAAGGATTACAGTACTACAACAATCTCATCGATCAGCTCATCAGTAATGGTTAGACTTGAATTCGGGTTTTTTAATTAGCTTGCAAAATTAGCCATGCATTGAAATCTATTGTATATTTCTACAGCTGATATAGTTGGTTGCCCTATTTCCCTGGAGCAGGTATCCAGCCACATGTCACATTACACAACTTTGATCTTCCACAGGTTCTTGAAGATGAATATGGAGGATGGGTTAGTCGTGACATCATGTATGCTTCTCATCTCTTGCTCCTTATAGGGAAATTCTAACTACTCCTTTACAAATTAGTACTTTTATTAATTTTTTATTTAATAATTTTTATTTTATTACTATGTCGAATTGTTAAATTTTGAGATTGACGTAAGAGAAAATGTCAGATGTGAAATTAATTTTTTGTATGGATAAAAACTAATAGATAAGTTACTTGGATGTAAATGCAGAAGAGACTTCACATACTATGCTGATGTATGTTTTAGAGAGTTTGGCGACAGAGTCTTGTATTGGACCACTGTGAACGAACCCAACGTTTTTTCCTATGGTGGGTATGATCAGGGAAGTTCTCCACCTCATCGATGTTCTCCCCCATTTTGTGTTATGAAGAGTAATAGGGGCAACTCCACATATGAACCCTACTTGGCAGTTCATCATATTTTGTTAGCTCACTCTTCAGCTGCCAGATTGTACTGGAGAAAATACAGGGTATGCCATCTAATCCTACATAAATGGCAAAATCTTCAACAAATATACTAGGCATTACTGTTCTCCATTTCTAAGAAACTTATGTAACATTGCAGCACAAACAACATGGATATGTTGGTATCTCTGTCTACTCCTTTGGGTTTTTTCCTCAAACAAATACAGAGAAAGACAGGGTAGCAACTCAACGAGCCCGTGACTTTTTCGTTGGTTGGTAAGCAACACAACCTACAATTGGTTTGTTTTACTTCTTTCTTTCCCTTATTCTTAATTTTTTCCCTTGAGTGTGACTTTCTATAGTTAACTTATTCTGATGCTATTCTAACTACTTAAAGATTGGTTTCTTTGATTGGACATACCAATATGTCCAAGAATAATAAACATGGCAGCTTTACAAGTATGCTTTGCTATTGCAGGGTTATGGAACCCTTGCAATATGGAGACTATCCAATTTCCATGAAGACAAATGCAGGTGTAAGAATTCCGGCCTTCACACCTCGTGAATCTGAACAAGTCAAGGGTTCATTTGACTTCATAGGAGTCATTCACTACACCAACATCAATATCACAGACAATTCTGACGCCCTTAAGAACCAACTCAGAGATTACGACGCAGACATGGCTGCAAAGATTTGTAAGGCTTAATTAAGGATAGTGAATTTAGTAAGAGATTAGAGTGTTAAAAATTTAAGTATGAATAAATTTTTACAGTATATAATGAAAGAAGTACTTGTAAACACTTAATCTTTTAGATCATGGGTGGTATCATATAGGTTTGTTGAACATTTTAACTTTCAAACATTTACCATTTCACTCTAACCATAATGTAATACCCCTTACATAACCTAATGATAATTTGATATTATAAAAAAAATAATATAAAGTTGGGCAACGTTGTAGAATGATTTATCAGTATAATGACTTGCCATTTTTTTGCAGCAGGATTGGAACTATTTTCAAATGAAGAGGTAACAATAAAATATAAAGTCATGTAAACTGGTTTTACTTTTTAGATTATCCATTGTGCAAATGACTGACTTTTCGTTTTACTTGATTCAGTACCCTGTCACACCGTGGGGTTTGCGGGAAGAATTGAATAATTTCAAGCTCCTTTATGGCAATCCTCCTATATTCATTTATGAAAATGGTCTCTCTCTCAAATTACGTATAACTGCAATGAATACTGTTTAGTAAAATCAACCCTTGATGTTATACGGATTGAATATTAAGCTTGGGATTCTAGTTCTGTTGCTGTAAGCAAAGCAACTTGATTACATTATTACATTAGGCTTTTTTGTTTCAATCTTGCTCATTCCTGCTTATACTCTTTACCACTTTTTAATGCATTGGATTAACAATGCCATTGGTTAGTGGCATACTGCGCTTAACTTGTATTCTCCTATATAAAACACCTTTAGACTTAGTTGTACGGAACTTTACTCAACAATCAACGTATGGATCAATGGTAAATTAGGAAATCCTGTTGATGATATCTAGGTTACTCACTTGGAACATGGTAAGTTTAAATGATTGAGAGTTACTGATTAAATTTTGGGTTGTTAGGTCAACGAACACCAAGCAATTCGTCACTACAAGACGTGTCAAGGGTGAAATACTTGCATGGATATATTGGTGCAGTGCTGGATGCCTTGAGGTATGTAACCACTGCTCTAACTCATGTAATAAATATATCACAATTTTTTAATCACTTCCATAGGAATTCCTTAAGTTGCTTTTATTTATGACTGCGGAATCTAAATTATGGATAACTGATCTATTGAACTATACTGTTTATAACTAATATTGTGAAGTGACTCATGTAGAGAATTTATCAAACATACCCAGAACACACACCGACAAGCAAAAGAACACAAATACTTGAACTAGAAAAAACAAAGTAGTTATCATTAGATTGTAATACAGTGGTTTATTTTTCTGTAAGTGTTCCCATAAACACCTCTGATGCGTTCTCTGATATTCTGCATCACTCCAAAATTTCTCAGAGATGGATTAAACATAAAGGGGTATTTTGTCTGGTCTTTCCTGGATTTGTTCGAGTTGTTGGATGGATACAAGTCTAGCTTTGGCCTATACTATGTTGATAGGGATGATCCAGAGTTGAAGAGACACCCAAAGCTCTCTGCAAAATGGTATAGCCAATTTTTGAAGAATAGAAGCAGTTCTATAGTTGGAAGTGTTGAACTTGATAAGGATCCCTCACTCGTTTCAATTGGCCACTTATTTGAGTAGGTTCTTTGTTTGTTATCATAAAAAAGTCATTGCACATAAGTGGTCTTAGTATTGTATGCTTGCTTTCCCTTAAATACATAATAATAAATTTGGAGAAAACATAGATACCTAGTCAAATTTCAATTCAGATTGTAAAGAAGCATAAAGAGAGCTGGCAAGTAAAGCCGCATGGTAATGTATAACATACAATAGACTATGACATACCATACCATATGCCATGTTAAAGACAAGTGGATTTCAAATAACAGTATAGTTTTTGGGTGTGATGCTGTGTTTTTATACTCACTTCCCTCTTTCCTCTTACCTGATTTTTTCCACAATAGTGGTTGATGTAGCTTATATGAATAATCTTTCAGCATTGAAAAAATTAATTAATTTGAAATTATGTATATTGAAAATCTTAGAATTAAAAGTAATGTCGATTTAAAATATATAAATGAATATAAACCTACTTCACATACTAGATTTAAAATTTATATTAAATATTAGCACAACACAAATTAATAATTTAACAATAGAGTTATTTTTCTCTTGTAAATAATTAAATTCACAAAAAGGAGAAATATAAAATTTCTCTACGGAAAATAAAAAAACTTGATAACAATTAAGTAAACTTTTTAAAAGAATTCATTAAATAGGTTTGCATAGGCTGGGGTCCTCCTAATACATCTATTTTATCCTTTTCTTTTAGTCCCTTAACTTTTCTTTTCTGTTTCTATTTCCTATAAAATATAACTATATTATTTTAATTCTTTTATTGAGTGTCACATTCTTAGATAATATTGTGAAAGATAAAATAAAAGCAATCAAACACTATATCACAGTGACGTGACATTTCATTTGTCACTTCTCATGCCCAAAATGAAAGTATAGTAAAATTTGATATCTTAAACTCGAAAAGATTGAAATTTTATAAAATTGATATATCATAGACAACCACGGAGCTTTTTGGGACGGGGTGGCCATGGCCCCAAAATTAAGTTTTCTTTTGTTATATATATATATATATATATATATATATATATATATATATATATATATATATATATATATATATATATGTTAAATTATTCAATTAGTTCCAAATTTCGTATGAAAATTTGAATTTGGTCCCTCAATTTGAAAAGGTGTTAAATAGGTCCCTAATTTTGATAAGTTGTTTCAATGAAGCCCCTTCCGTTAAAATAACAGAAACGGCGTTAAGAGCACAGTGATGTGGAAATGGTAGACGGAACTGAACAGTGAAGTGGCATATTAAATGTGGTACACATGAAATTTTGAAATGCTTTAATAAATAATTATTTTGTGAAAACTGTGTGGAAAGTTATTAAATGCTGTAATAAATAATTTTTTTCCAAAAATGCTATTGGAATTTACTAAATGCTCTAATTAAGCTGTAAAAAAACAGAAAGGGCGTTGGCGAAATTGGGGCTTCAGGGTTCTTCTAGGATTTTCCTGCGTTGGCGAAATTGGACGAAGGAGTGGTTCACAGAAGCATCGCGAGGGTGTGGGATCTTTGTGCTGGAAAGTTGGCGTTCGAACAGCTGGAATCATAGTGGAATTGCGATCTCGGTGGAAGCAGAGGGTTGTCAGGTGAGTTATGCATTTCAGCTCAAAGTTCCCATTTCTGTCGGCATGCACCGTTTAATTGTTTGTTTATTAAGAAAGCGAAGTATGATTGTGTTCTTTTTGGTTTAAATATTAGAACTTTATTAAAGTTCGGTGTATGACCCACCACCATGTTCGAATTTGTGTTCCCCTGTGGTCCCCCCCTTTGATTATTGTTTTCCCTTTTCTGTTTGGATGTTTTTTACTTTATTGTATAGGTGTATATGGTTATATAGGCGTCTGTGGTTATATATTTTTGTGCATCATAGGGGACGACAAGTTTGACGTCGTTTTTCACCATGGAGGGAAATTCGTTAATGATGGTAAACTGAAATATGAGGGTAAGGTTTCTAGACTTTCGTGTGACCCTGACCGCTGGAGCTATTTTGAGGTTGTGGGTATTTTGAGGGAGATGGGGTATATGGGAGAGAATGAACTATGAGCTATTTTGCCTTTGTTTTTCAATGTTCTTGCAGTTCTCAATGCTGCTTTCTCTCCACAATAGCACATCACTGACACGCCCAAATCTATAGACCCACTTCCACCACAAAAGGACGCACTTGGGTTTTGATTTCCCCCAACATTGCAGGATGAACACTGTCCACAAGACATTTCTCCCAAACGCAGCAAGATGAACACTGGGGTTTATGGATGATTCATTGCACTTATATATAGCAATTCTGAACTGTTTTTCAATGCATTTAAATATAAATGACACGTTTCAGTCTACCATTTCCACGTTACTGTGCTCTTAACGCCGTTTCTACCATTTTAACGAAAGGGGTTTCATTGAAACAACTTATCAAAATTAGGGACCTATTTAACACTTTTTCAAATTGAGGGACCAAATTCAAATTTTCATACGAAATTTGGGACCAATTGAATAATTTAACCACACACACACACACACACATATATATATA
>Ga0209589_1006716_pt1 | contig 18903 bp, 8 predicted proteins | sample CowpeawhiteBW_FD_187525 | JGI IMG/M metagenome (GOLD analysis project Ga0209589, IMG submission 187525) | Root nodule microbial communities of legume samples collected from California USA - Cow pea white BW (SPAdes) (version 2) | ecosystem: Host-associated > Plants > Roots > Nodule | place: USA...
CCTTGATCTATTGACTCAATAAAGATTTTCATCCTAATTTTCCAAAATTGGTAATTAATGCCACTAAACATAGGGGGTCTATGAATTAAGGCACCTTCACCAAAGGGTAACTTGTTTTCAGCCATTTCAAGTAGTTCAAAATAGATTTAGGACCTTACTTGATCAAATTTTAAGTACCTTGCTCTAGATACCAATTGTTAGTTTTGAAATGGTTGAAAAGCCAAGAAGGGGGGTTCAATTGGCTAGTTTAAAAATTTAGGCTATCTTTGCAAGCTAAAAACCACCTTTAATTGAATCAAAATAGATCACCAAGTTAGGATGCAAACAGTATTGAACTGTACACTTTCAGTCAATCAAAAACAGAGTTAACAGATTGATTTTACTAAACAGATTTTATTCTGGTATAACCAATCGATTGAAACAAAAAACAGTCGACTGAAATACTGGGAAAAATGCAGAAATGCAAATTTGAATTTTGAACCAGAAACAATGCTAAAAAATGATCAAGACCAATTCCAAATGATTATACAAACATGCTCAATGTTGCAGATGCTATGAAAACATGCAAGAATTCCAAAATATGCAAAAATGTAAGACCCGAGAAAAATTAAATAGTTAATTAAATAATTATTTAATAAATGCGGGTAAGAGGATCGTTTAAAGTATTTAATGAAGAGTTCTATGACGTGGAAAAGTATTAGCTCAAATGGTTGAGAATACTTTATTGTGTGTGAGGACTTGGGTTCGAGTCCTATGTGTGCCATTGTGTGTTATTTAATTATGAATTTTTAAGTTGTATATTTTAAAGAGTATGTGGTTGCATAACTTTATAATTTTAGGAGTTATCACAAATGCAAAGGTTAAGGGTAGCATAACGGGTAGCATCTGCTGGCGTGCCAGGGGTGTTAAAGGTCAGGTTGGGGGTTCGATCCCCACTGGCAACAACCTACCCAGTATGAATGGACGGAGAAGGGTGAGGGGTTGGGGTGCATCGGGGTGTAGTAACCTGACATGCTCTGGGACCAGGGATTGGTGCGCCAGGGATGTTACAGTTAACATGTGATGGTATGAGCGGGGAGGTTCATATCCAGTTACTCTCAAGTGGGGATACGAGCGAGGTAGGTTCGTATGTTCCGAGCTCACGTCTGAGAGATGCCACGTGCGGGGAGGTACGGGGCTGGTGGATCACATGTGTTGGACTACGGGCGGGCAGGTCTGTAGAGCAGGACTACGAGCGGGGAGGTTCGTAGAGTAGGACTACGAGCGGGGAGGTTCGTAGAGGTAGGACCACGAGCGGGCAGGTTCGTGTGAGCATCATATTCCCGAGTCCAAGGCTAACCAGTTGTGTGATTTGAAGGCTATAAAGCCTTGGGGTTAAGGTCTTGGCCAAAAACTATGTAGAATGAATAAGATGGGTGTATGCTTTATTTTGCATATTGTATATCTGTTATTTTATTTTTCATAGCTCACCCTTTCTGTTTGTGTATGGCGATGATCGTGTGATTCGTTACACGGGAGCAGATGTTGAAACAGGTGGAGCTGATGATATCCAGCCGACGAAGTGAGGGCTAGCTTTGGGGATTAGAGCTAGGGATTTCCTCTTGTGTATTTACTATGTTTTATTATGAACATAAATTTTGGAAACTTGTAACAATTTAATGTTTATGTTATGAGTTTTGGCGCGTGCTTTTTTATAAAATTAAATTCTCCCGCATTGGAATTATTATCTAAATGACTCTAGATTTAATTAATTTCGTTTATTTATTTTTTTTAAGTAATATTCCTTAGGGATGTTACAAAAAACACCACAAAAGACTCTTGAATTATACAAGAATCACACCAGCACAGCAAGAACCCTCTTGCAGACCTGGAAAACCACCAGGCACACACAAAGCTTGAGAAAGATCAAACCTTAGTGGTAGCACAACCTAGCCTACCACAAACCACTTTCTCCAAGCTTCAAACATGGCCAAAAGCTCTAAGAATTGATCCAAGATCAATCTTCAACAGCTGCACCACCTATGATCACGAAAGAGAGAGTTTCCACAAGTTTCCAGAACCAAATCGTGCTCTAAAATGATCAACAAACATCTTTTTCGAAAATCACAGCTTAAATAGTCAAACTATTACGAAATTCAATAGGTTGATTTTCAAATCAATCGATTGATTTCACCTGACTTAAGTGAAATCAGTCGATTAAAAACTAAATCAACTGATTGAATTTGTTGTAGTTTAAGACTACGACAACCAACCTTTTAACCTGTTAAAAAGTCATTCAACAAATTAAAAGAGACATTTTAACCTGTTGAAAAACCATTCAACAGATTAAAAGCACAATAAAGACCAAACTACATCTAATTAATGCTATAAGGTCTACAACATGAATTACAAACAACAAATACACTTTCTTAATGATGTAACTACGTGGAGAGCACACGTTCCAGCCTTGATCACCATGGATATCATCAAATCTCCTTTCCTTCATCAATGTAGACTTCATTCCAATGGTAATGGCTTCAAGATAGTTCAAAAGAGTTTCATTCAATCTTCATCAAATCTTCAAGAAGCAAATCACCTTGGCTTCTCATGTTAACACTAATCTCTTAAGAACCCACTTAGGAAAAGTTATCGCTTTATCAACACTAAGCTTTTCAAAGCAATTTTTAAGAACTCTCAAAGAAACACTTTGCGGTCACAAAACTTGAAGTCTGATTCTTAAAAAGGTAATTTTGCAAGAGGAAAAGAGTTCTATTTAAAGAAGTTCGAAACCTACGTCAAGAAGTTGGAAAGACAAATTCAAACTGCTAGGGATAATCGATTATTTCAATGGGTTTTCTGAAAAATGAACATAACTTTAGATAATCAATTATCCTAAGTGATAATCGATTATCAAGTGAATTTTACAAAAATAAAAGGATCCCAGAAAGATTTAGAGCTGGTTGCCATTTCAAAGTTAATTTGAGCTACTAAAAACAAAAGTAACTTATTACAAGAAAGCTTTAAACATCAATCAACTTGTCTTCAAAATATCTTCCAATTTGCTTGAGATTCTTTGTCATCATCAAAATCTTTTTAACTTTAAATCTTCCTCTTCTGCCAACATCCAAATTTCAAGACAAATAATAGTTGTGCAATGTAAGAGTTTGTTAATGTTATGTGAAATAAGACAACCTTTTTGAAGACTTAAACTATTCAATTTTAGTGAACTTTTTAGCTCAAGATCTTTTTTTATACTTACGTTTTGGCAACTAATAATTTATAGCACTTTTGCAAAAATTCGAGCCTAATGGATACTTTGTCAAAACCTTCTTGATACAAAAATGTTAGCCAACTTTGTTTTTGTGTCACTTTTCTTCATGAGATTAAGAGCCATTTGAACCAAATAATACAAGGTTTCAAAACAACAGTATAATTGTTACACCTCTAATCTTAGGAACTCAATTACACAAACTTTAAAAATAAGAGCTAAACAAAAAAGTATATACAACTTAATTACAAAATTTCAGAATAAAGAAAAAAGAATAAAGATATGTGACTCAAAAAAAGGAAAAGAAAAGAAACTCAAACATGAAATTCGTTAACGAAAATGTATTGTTTTTTCAATGATGAAAAAAGATCACAAATATTAGAACATGATGAAACCAATTACCAATTTATAATATTTCAATTTCTTTTCCTGGAATCGAACCTGGGTCTATTGCTTGGAAGGCAATTATCCTAACCGTTGGACTACAAACACTTGATGCTTTTTTTCAAACTTCCTTCAATTATTTTAATGAATATTTCTTTTGCACAATGTAAAGGTTAAAACATAATGATGATATTAGATTTTCTAAATTTATACCTATGTTTATTATACAGGGAACAACTTTAGTCAATACCCAACTTAAGAAAATAGCAATGAAAATTACATCATAGATTTGAAATGTTCACTTGAATCACTTTGTTTCGTTAATGTTAGGTGTTAACCCTTTTTTTTAATAAATTTTAAAATAAAAACATTAGCAAAGAAAGGAATTAATTGTTGCGTTACTATTCATACTGCATCAAACCAAAACAACAAAAAGTTTTAATTTGGACAGTACGTCCCAAATCATGGACAAGTATCTAGTTACACTTTTTTTTAAAAATAACTTGTATTTAAAAATATTTTGTGATGTCAAAATTTTAAATAATAGGATTTATAAAATTGAAGAGATTAAATATATCTATTTCATATTAAGAAAAGAAGATACTACCAAAATTATTACATTACCCATGTTCTTTTATTGACACGTGTCATAAAAATTAGTTTTTTCGTCATTTTAAAACCCTGGTACAAAAGGACGCAGGTTCAAATCCTACAAAAGTCATTTTTTTTTTATTTTTTTCATTTATTTATGATTTCAACTATAATATTAATTATAAATATTATTATTATTTGTAGTATTTTTATAAGTATTGGTATTTCTAATTATTAATAATATTTTTATTATAAATATTATTTATAGTGATAGTAGTAAAATTATAACAAATATTAGTATTATTATAATAATAATAATTGTTATTATTATTATTATATGTTACTATTATATATTATTACTATTAGTACTATTAACATTATTAGTAGTATAGTTATTACTATTATTTGTAATATATGTAACGCCCATTTATTTTCTGCCTAATCCTTAAGGGTTGCCTCAAAGTTAGCTGAGCCTAGGGCTGGCCCAAGAAGGGGAACCATACCCTAAGTCTGCCACAGCCTAATCTTTTCTATTCATTCGTAGAAAACGCAGTCGTCAAGTCCCTAACCTCTCCCCGGAAGCTCTGTTAGTGTTTGATCCTACGCCCCTTTCAAGCTAGCCAAACCTTGTTCTCCTGCCACGTAAGTGGTTCTTGAACCGTACTCTTCGCATTTTAAGTTGGTTCTCATGGTTCTGCTGGGCTCACTGTAGCAACCTTGCTATTTTTGTGTCTTTATCCACAGCTCTTGAGTCCGTGTTCAAAGCTGTTGGGTTCGTTGAGTCGGGAGTCGAAGTTGTTTGCTAAATCCTTTCCAGGTAAGGGAAGCTTGAGCTTGTAGTTTCCTGTGATTTTGTCGTATGCTTCTGGGTCTGAATCATATGCGTGATGTATGCTCATCGATGATTGTGTGATAGTGGTGAATAGATGATTTCTGTTGATGTTGCGTGCTATGTTTTCGCGTGTATGCAGTGGTGGGCACTATCTTTCTTGCCCAGGCGAGCGTGTCTCGCCCAGGCGAGACTAACAAGGTTTTATGTGCAAACTATCGCCAGGCGACTGGTTTTCATTTTGAGCGAGGCGTGATCTCGCTTAGGCGAGAATAGACTCGCCTGAGCGAGAATCTGCAGTGACCGTTGTTTAAGGGCTCGAGTTCTCGCCTAGGCGAGGAGGAACTCGCCTGAGCGAGAGGGTCTCTCGCCTAAGCGAGGCCTTCTGGTCTGAGCGAGACTGGGGCAGGTTTTGGTGCTCAACACGAATGACCCACTGGTATGATTGCTTGTTGTATGAACTGAGAAGCATGAGATGTGTGAATTTTGTTTATGCATGATGTTTGTATTAAGGAAACTTTTCTGATTGGTTGGTGAAACGTGTACAAAGTGTGAGTGGGATGTAATTCCATGGCTCTTGTAGGGAGAGCTTAGGGTGGTGCCCCTTAATGGACGTAATTCCAAGGGCCCTCTTAGGGGAGTCCATGGTGGTGCCTCATTCATTGGACTTAATTCCACGAACCTCAAGGTGAGGGTTCATGGTGGTGCCTACACAACAGGACGTAATTCCGCGAGGATAATGTGGTGGTGCCTCACGGCCAGGACGTAATCCCACGGAGGCCACGTGGCGGTGCCTCTTGTAAGGGTGTAATTCCGCGAAGGCCTCGTGGTGACGCCTCACTGCTAGGGCATAATTCCACTGTTTGTGGTGGCGCCTCGTTATACGTATCTGGATTTTTCTAGTATTTGGAGTGGTAATGGTTTGGTGTCTCCTGTGTGGTTTTCTAGTAATTATGCTTGACTATGTGATGGAGCTTGTGTGTTATAATATAATCATCTGGTGCTCTAGCTTACCCTTTCGTGTGTTTGTATGATTGTGTGTGGTTTCCTCCATTGTGATGATCATCAATTTTATTGATGTGAGCAGATGGGAGAACCCTGGCAGTGGTAATGATGGTGGGAATGCTACAACTTGATGGATTGGACGGGTATTGGGCCCACTATGGGGCCCATCGCTGAAGAATTTATTAGCTATGCTTTTCTTGTCTGTATAAGATCTAGTACCATTAGTTCTCTAGTATTTCCTATTTTAGGCCATATGGGGTCTCTTTTATGTTTTATGGATATGTTGGGGCACTGAGTTCTTCATATACCAAATCTTCGTACTCTCTGGATATTATGCATGTGGCGTTTTATTAAATGGGTTTATCTATGTATTTGGGACGTTACAATATATAATACTATTATTATTATTATTATATATTTTTGTTAGTAATTATGTCTAAATTTTTATTAAATTATGATAAATTATTTTGTTTTAAACTTAAAAAAATAGGTATATTGATAAATATATGATTAGTTTAAAATTTCACTCAAACATTTCATTGTTGATGTTCATACCCATTCAAATTTGAAGGATTTATTGACTATTATTGAATTATGTCAATCTTTGACAAAAACAAACAAATTAAAGATATTTTACTTGATTGATTGTCTAATTCATTTTATTTGACTCTTAATGTTTCATTATCTACAACAAAGATTTTCAAAACAAAATTCGGAATAAGATGAAAGATGAATTTCTTGACACAATATGGTTATTTACATTCAAAAAGGAATAACTGAAGATTTTTATTCCGAATAAATTATTGATGAGTTCAAATTTTTTTAATATAAATTATTTTGGCTCCTCCAAAATTATTGGTCAAGATTCGTCACGGATTATTATTATCAACTATAATTAATAATCATTATTACTATCAACTATAAATATTATTATCATTATTATTAATTATAATTATTTTTATTATTATATTACTAATATTATTATATTACTGTTCCTGCAGAGAACAAATAAGATGAGTCAAGCACAAGCGTCACCTTACCATGCAGTCCGTTATCTCCTCATTTGGTCTCTTCCCGGTTGGTACATGTTAGCTTGAACCCATGGGGGGTTACCTGCAGAAGAGTCTCCGAAGCTCAAGTAAGTCAAAGCTCTCAGAAGGTCAAATCAGTGATTAATGAATGCGTACCTTTAATTACTAGGGTCCACGCGTATTTATAGAGCATTAATGATGTCTAATTACCTCATGGGTCGGGCCTTGACTTAGGCTCTAGCTTGGGCTATGAGTGGGCCTGAACCCTAACCCAGGCCCTTAAGACCTATTGAACGCGGGGGCTTCTATTTTCACTAAGTTTATTGGAGTTGTCGGCCCGGACTTTAATCTTACCGGGTCTGCTGGAGTAGCCGGCCTGGACCGGCTACCTATTCCTTTAGATGTATAGGTTAGAACCGGTACAAGTTAGGCTGACTCGGCCTAGGCTGAATACTTGGCTGCCTTGGTATATTCATTGTTTACTTATTTGGTCGAGTTTGGCTAGGTGTGGTACAATTACTATTACTATTATTAAGAACTATAGTTATTATAATAATTATTATTATTTTTATTGTTTTTATTATGATTATTAGATACACATTTTACTTTTACTTACTATGTAGGAATCATGTTTCAATTACTTGTCATTTTTATTTGTTTTGTTGTTCATTTATCTTTCCATTTGAACAATTATTTCAATTTTAAAAAATAGTTACTAAAATTAGTAAAGTAATAAAACTGAAAAATATTTTTTTATTATAAATAATTATTTAAATTTAAAATATAATAATTAAGAGGATAAAATTGATAAAATAAAAAGAACACCAAAGATATTTATCTCTTTATATATGTAGTTGTATTAATATTAATATTATTATTATTAGTAGTAGTATTAATATTATTATTTTATCACCACGCGATATTATTATATTGGTATTATTATTATTATTATTATTAATATAGTTAGACACATATTTTACTTTTATTTACTAGGGGATTATATTTCAATTACTTGCTTTTTATATGTATTTTATTATTTATTTTATCTCTATATCTTGGTATTTTTTGAATTGAAAAAAATTAGTTACTAAAATTAGTAGAATGATAAAACTGACAAATAATTTTTTATTATGAATAATTATTTAAATTTAATAAATAATAATTAAGAGAATAAAATTATAAAAATAAAAAAAGGACATAAAAAGTGTGTATCTCTTTATATATTTGGTTAGTGTATTATTATTATTATTATTATTACTATTATTATCACTACGCGATATTATTATAATGATATTATTATTATTATTACTACGCGATATTATTATAATGGTATTATTATTATTATTATCACTACGGGATATTATTATAATGGTAGTAGTATTATTATTATTATACTTAGACACACATCTTAATTTTATTTACTATGAGATCATATTTCAATTAGTTATCCTTCTTACTTGTTTTGTTGTTGATGTATATATCTTTATATATAATTATAGATTATTAACATTAGCCTTGGTATTTGCATTGACATTAATATTTATAGCATAAACATTATTATTATTATTATCATTTGTTTGTTATTATTAGTATGATTATTATTATTATTATTATTATTATTATTATTATTATTATTATTATTATTATTATTATTATTATTCATAGTGATGTTATTAGTATAAGTGCTTTTTTTTTAATTATAAAAATGTTATTATACTAAATACTTTTGCTAAATAGATTTTTACTCTTTTAAAAATTTTATAATTTATATTAATAATAATATTATTATTATTATTATTTTTAATGGTTAAATAAATATAATAACAATTATATATTTATTCTAAATATATTTTGAAATAAATAAAAATCTTCAGTTATTCCTTTTTGAATGTAAATAACCATATTGTATTCAAAAAAATTCATCTTTCATCTTATTCCGAATTTTGTTTTGAAAATCTTCGTTGTAAATAATGAAACATTAGGAGTCAAATAAAATGAATTAGACAATCAATCAAGTAAAATATATTTAATTTGTTTGTTTTTGTCAAAGATTGACATAATTCAATAATAGTCAACAAATCCTTCAAATTTGAATGGGTATGAACATCAACAATGAAATGTTTGAGTGAAATTTTAAACTAATCATATATTTATCAATATACCTATTGTTTTTAAGTTTAAGACAAAAAAATAATTTATCATAATCTAATAAAAATTGAGACGTAATTACTAACAAAAATATATAATAATAATAATAATATTATATATTACAAATAAGAGTAATAACTTTACTACTAATAATGTTAATAGTACTAATATTAATAATATATAATAGTAACATATAATAATAATAACAATTATTATTATTATAATAATACTAATATTTGTTATAATTTTACTACTATCACTATAAATAATATTTATAATAAAAATATTATTAATAATTAGAAATACTAATACTTATAAAAATACTACAAATAATAATAATATTTATAATTAATATTATAGTTGAAATCATAAATAAATGGAAAAAAAATTGACTTTTGTAGGATTTGAACCTGCGTCCTTTTGTACCAGAGTTTTAAAATGATGAAAAAACTAATTTTTATGACACGTGTCAATAAAAAAAAAATGGGTAATGTAGTAATTTTAGTAGTATATTCTTTTCTTGAAATAGATATATTTAATCTCTTCAATTTTGTAAATCCTTTTAATTAAAATTTTGACATCACAAAATATTTTTAAATACGATTGATTTTTCAAAAAAAGTGTAACTAGATACTTGTCCATGATTTGTGACGTACTGACCAAATTAAAACTTTTTATTGTTTTTGTTTGATGCACTATGAATAGTAACAACAATTAATCCCTTTCTTTGCTAATGTTTTTATTTTAAAATTTATTAAAACATAGGCCAACACTTAACATTAAAGAAACAAAATGATTCAAGTGAACGTTTCAAATCTATGATGTAAGTTTCATTGCTATTTTTTTAAAGTTAGGTATTGACTAAAGTTGTTCCCTGTATAATAAACATAGGTATAAATTTAGAAAATCTAATATCATCATTATGTTTTAGTCTTTATTTTGTGCAAAAGGAATATTCATTAAAATAATTGAAGAAAGTTTGAAAAAAGCATCAAGTGTTTGTAGTCCAATGGTTAGGATTTCATGTTTGAGTTTCTTTTCTTTTCTTTTTTTTAGTCACATATCTTTTTTCTTTTTTCTTTCTTCTAAAATTTTGTAATTAAGTTGTATATACTTTTTTTTTTCGCTCTTATTTTTAAAGTTTGTGTAATTGAGTTCCTATGATTAGAGGTGTAACAATTATACTGTTGTTTTGAAACCTTGTATTATTTGGTTCAAATGGCTCTTAATCTCATGAATAAAAGTCACACAAAAACAAAGTTGGCTAACATTTTTGTATCAAGAAGGTTTTGACAAATTATCCATTAGGCCCGAATTTTTGCAAAAGTGCTATAAATTATTAGTTGCCAAAGCGTAAGTATAAAAAAAAGATCAACATTTGAGGTAAAAAGTTCACTAAAATTAAATAGTTTAAGACTTCAAAAAGGTTGCCTTATTTCACATAACATTAACAAACTCTTACATTGCACAACTATAATTTGTCTTGAAATTTGGGTGTTGGCAGAAGAGGAAGATTTAAAGTTAAAAAGATTTTTATGATGACAAAGAATCTCAAGCAAGTTGATTGATGTTTAATGCTTTCTTGTAATAAGTTACTTTTGTTTTTAGTAGCTCAAATTAGCTTAGAATTGGAAACCAACTCTAAATCTTTCTGAGATCCTTTTATTTTTGTAAAATTCACTTGATAATCGATTATCACTTAGGATAATTGATTATCTTAAGCTATGTTCATTTTTCAGAAAACACATTGAAATAATCGATTATCCCTAGTAGTTTGAATTTGTCTTTCCAACTTCTTGACCTAGGTTTCGAACTTCTTTAAATAGAACTCTTTTCCTCTTGCAAAATTACCTTTTTAAGAATCAGAGTTCAAGTGTTGTGATTGCAAAGTGTTTCTCTGAGGGTTCTTAAAAATTGCTTTGAAAAGCCTAGTGTGGATAAAGCGATAACTTTTCCTAAGTGGGTTCTTAAGAGATTAGGTGTTGCTGTTGTTGCTAAGAACGTTGATCATCCTCTATGTAATTTAGAGGAAGTGTTTATTTATCTCTTGTGTCTTCAAGAGAGGTGTTTTCTAAACCTTTACTTTCTTAATCTCATTGTAGTATGATTCTTATAGTGATTAAGTTAATCTTTTTGTTTAAGAGATTAACAAATGGACATAGGATCCTTTGATCCGAACTAGTATAAATATCTATGTTGATCTTCTTCCCTATACAAAGAAATATTTTTTAGTTATAATATATTTAATCTCTTTAAATTTATAAATCCCTTTAATTAAAATTTTGACATCGAAAAATATTTTTAAATACAATTTATATTTTTTTTAAAACTATAACTAGATACTTGTCCACGATTTGTGACGTACTCTCCAAATTAATACCTTTATTTTTTTGTTTTTCTTTGATGCAGTATGAATATTAAAGCAACAATTAATTATTTTCTTCGCTAATGTCTTTATTTTAAAAGTTATTAAAAAAAAGGCCAACACTTAAAATTAAAGAAATAAAGTCATTCAAGTGAATGTTTCAAATCTATGATGTAATTTTCATTAATATTTTCTTAAGTTGGGTACTGACTAAAGTGTAGTTCCCTGTATAATAATCGTATGTAAATTTAGAAAACCTAATATCATCATTATGTTTTAGCCTTTACTTTGTGCATAAGGAATATTCATTAAAATAATTGAAGAAAGTTTGGAAAGAGCATCAAGTGTTTGTAGTCCAACGATTAGGATAATTGCCTTCCAAGCAATAGACCTAGGTTTGACTCCCGACAAACGCATTGAAAGATTATAAACTGGTAATAAGGTTCATCATGTTTTAATATTTTTGTGTGGAATTGAGTTCTTAAGATTAGAGGTTTAACAATTATATTGTTGTTTTGAAACCTTGTATTATTTGGTCCAAATGTCTGGTTCATCATGTTTTAATATTTTTGTGTGGAATTGAGTTCTTAAGATTAGAGGTTTAACAATTATATTGTTGTTTTGAAACCTTGTATTATTTGGTTCAAATGGCTCTTAATCTCATGAAGAAAAGTGACACAAAAACAAAGTTAGCTAACATTTTTGTATCAAGAAGGTTTTGACAAAGTATCCTGTTCCTGTAGAACAAATAAGATAAGTTAGGCACAAACGTCACCTTACCAAGCAGTCCGCTATCTCTGCGGTTGGTCTCTCTCTGATCGACACATGTTAGCTTAAACCCAGGAGGGGTTACCTGCAGAAGAATCTCCGAAGCTCAAGTAAGTCAAAGTTCTCAGAAAGTCAAATCAGTGATTAATGAATGTGTACCTTTAAATGATGGGGTCCACGCGTATTTATAGAGCATTAATGACGTTTGACCATTTCATGGGCTGGGCCTTGACTTGGGCTCTAGGTGGGGCTTGTGAGTGGGCCAAGGCCCAAACCCAAGCCCTTAAGGTTTATTGGATGTGGACGTTTCCATTATGTTGAGTTCATTAGAGTGGTCGGCCTAGGTTCTAAACTTAGCGGATATGCTGGAGTAGTCGGTTTAGGCCGGCTATTTGTCTTGATGGCTTACGTTGGTGTAGGTTGTCCCTTTAGAAGTTTAGGTCAAGACTGGTATAGGTTAGTCTAAGCCGGCCTAGGCTGTATACTTGGCTACCTTGATATGCACTGTTTACTTATTTGGTCTAGTTTGGTTAGGTGTGGTACATATCCATCAGGCCCGAATTTTTGCAAAAGTGCTATAAATTATTAGTTGCCAAAATGTAAGTATAAAAAAAGATCAACATTTAAGTTAAAAATTTCACTAAAATTAAATAGTTTAAGACTTCAAAAAGGTTGCCTTATTTCACATAACATTAACAAACTCTTACATTGCAGATCTAAAATTTGATTTGAAATTTTAGGTACCCTAGAAAAAATTTAATCTTTAAATGTATTTTTATTGGGTTTTTCTTTTCCTATATGTCACGAGCTAGAATATTTATTATAACTCGTCAATGTCAACAAGGCCAATACAAAAAAGAAATAAAGAAACTTATAATGCTATTTTAAATTTAAAATTATTTATTAAATACATATAAATATATTCCTTTTAATTATTAACATTGATCCTCTTTTGTTAGATTAAGCTTAAATGTTCCATTCAAAGCACAAGTGAATATGCGGAACAAAAATTTTAATCAATTCTTGGAAGAAAAAGCATAGGAGAGTACATTATTTCAAAACTATTGTACAAGATTTACATGGATGAAATGAGAACTCAAAAGGTATCCTGCCTCATGATCACACAGGAAGCTAAGTCGCTATGGCACATAAAGTGTGACCACATAAGCTTGTGACTACTCTAAAGCTAAAGAAATAATGTGTCATAGGAGGCTTGCCATATATGTCCTTCAAAGACAATCTTCTATGTGAATCATATGTCAAAGGCTGACCTTCTCATCATGTATGGGATTCTAAATCGTGTTCCGATAAAAAGGTCTAGTTTAATTATTGACACTATGCTCAAGGCTAAGAGGTACCCACAATATCCTCTCCCATATTCTCTCTTAATTTGAAGGATTTGCGAATACAAGGGAGTTGACACCACCGTCGAGCTTTGTCAAAGTACCATCCGTGCAAACGAGATTGTTGAGAGATCTCTCAAACAGTTAAAGCTCGTTCCTCTTGGTATAGAGATGATATGCCAAATTATGAAGTTGAAGATGAAGAACTCCCGCCTACTGATCCCATACCCCCTACTGCACCACATGTTGGATCTTCAAGTGGTGCTAGAAGACAACATAACAAACATGAACAAACGACTAGAAGAATTATTTCTTTTGTCTAACTCTCGTCATGAAGAGGATGTTGGGCTAATTAGGGAGATTGATACTAGAATTTCCCATCTAGAACATTGGTTTGATGAGGAGTTCACTCATGATGATGACATGAGTGCAGAATTTTAGGGGGAGAATCTCTAACTTATGTTTTACCACTACTTGTATGTTTTATTTTTATTTATTTATGAATAAATTAATGATCAAGTGTTTCATTTTTTTTTGTGGTATAAAAATTATCCCAATTAGGGGGAACTTTCGTCCTTTTCTCTAATGATCAAAAAGGGGGAGAATAAGTTTAAAAGAAGAAGACACTATTTTATCTTAACTATTCTCTTTGTAAGTTTCTAAATTGCAGGAAGCAACAGGTACTTTAAACATATTTTTATCATCATCAAAAAGGGGGAGATTATTTGTAAAAAGAAGGAAGCCCATTGATTTTGAATGATGATCAAGAAATAAATGATGATCAAGCAAGAATGAAGACAAAATGTTTAAATGTTACTTTGTAAAATAAAATAAGTGTATTGTAGAATAGTTTAATTAAACTTAGAATCAACAGCATTTCATTCGTCTCTCTAAAGGTCTCTTATTTTTCGAAAACCTACTGGAATAATCGATTATCACTATTGATAATCGATTATTTATGCAAAACTTGTATTTTTTGAAAACCTACTGGAATAATCAATTATCACTATTGATAATTGATTATCCTTGGCAGTTGGAACATGACATTGCAGTTTTTAACCTAATTTTCGAAATCCTACTGGAATAATTGATTATCTCCTGAAATAATCGATTATCCTGTTCAAAATTTGTCTTTCAGGAAACCTACTGGAATAATCGATTATTCTTAATGATAATCGATTATCCTTGGCAGTTGGCACATGATGTTTCAATTTTTAACCTAATTTTCGAAAACCCTATTTAAGGAGTTGTAGTTCAACTTCGAAAATACCTTTTTAAGATTTAGAGTTCTTGTGATGTGACTGCAAAGTGTTGCTCTGTGAGATTCTTAAAGAAAGCTTTGAAAAACCTAGTGTGAGTGAGTGATAACTTTTTCTAAGTGACTTCTTAGAAGATTGAGTGTTGTGCTGTTGCTAGGAAAGTTGGTCATCCTCTGTATGATTCAGGGGGAGTTTTGTTCATCTCTTGTGGTTGTTCAAGAGAGATGTTTTCTAATCCTTACTCTTATATAATTTGTTGTAATTTGTTTATTATAGTGATTGAGTTAATCTATTTGTTTAAGAGATTAACAACTGGACGTAGGGTCTTTTGATCTAAACCAGTATAAATATCAATGTGCCTCTTCTTCCCTCAAACTTTTTATTTATCTGCACTTTCTTTCAAAGTAATTGTTAATTAAGTTAATCAATTAAATTTGAGAAAATTTTTTAAAACCTGTCAAGATTTTTAAAAATCCAATCCACCCCCCTCTTGGTTTTTGACCGTTGTTTAGTCATTCCGCTGCGCGATACCAAAAGATCTTAATCTTCTCACTTATGTCCCGTACTATAATTAGGTTTGTTATCAAAAAGTGAACCTACTAAGCCAGTTACATCACTATCAAACTCAATAGATTTACCAACCATACTTACACCTAAGCAGATACAAACATCATATACTGATAACCGGACCAACTGCTGCCCAACACGAATGAAGTCCCCATCAAGAACCCACTGATACAAAACTTCCCTAATCAAGGGGTAGTTAATTTCTAACACCTTTCCCAGCTCCAAACACCACCTAAAAGGTGTAACTTGGATTCTTTTACGATGACTGGGTTTGAGTAGATTGTTGGCTTCAACCATATAATTAGTGTCACACATATGCACTATTCGGACCTATATTTACACGAGAAAACAATGTTACTCAAATATAAAAAATAAACAATTCTATTGAAATTAACACAAGGACTAAAAAATAACTTGTTCATCCTTGTCTTCCTTCTTTGTCTTCTTGCTTTTACTGCACACTTTTGGAGAAAGACTTACTTGGTGTTTACGACCCATCTCTAACAATTGTAAACTTAATTGATAACTGAAATGGTGAATAATTTACTCCTACAAAATCATTGCAAAATATTTACCATAGGTCATCACATAATTAAAAAAAATCAACACAATTTTGAATATAGCTTAAGTTACAATTCAGGTAAATGACATCAATCATACATTAATTAGAAGTACCCCATATTGACTCAAAAACATGATTGTTCAAAATTACCCCATACCACTATAACATGATTCTTCAAAAACTATAGACAACTCACGTTCTACCAAAAACTACATAACACGTCATCACTTATGTGCACAAACATCATCATATAAAATCAGGCAGATGGAATCAACCTAAATTAAATTTTTTGGGTCTGTTTTGAATTGGGTTTTTTGTCGTTGCTATTTTTGGAGCCATTTTGAAGGTGTTCCACGTGAGTCCTATTTCCCACCTGTTGCGTCTGACTATTGATATGAGAAGCCAATGTGGTTTGCTTCTTGAAGATTTGATGAAGATTGAATTAAAGTCTTGTTGAACTATCTTGAAGCCATTACCATCGGAATGAAGCCTACATTGATGAAGGAAAGGAGATTTGATGATATTCATGGTGATCAAGGCTGGAACGTGTGCTTTCCATGTAGTTACATCATTAAGAAAGTGTATTTGTAGTTTGTAATTCATGTTGTAGACCTTATAGCATTAATTAGATGTAGTTTGGTCTTGATTGTGTTTTTAATTTTTTGAATGGTTTTTCAACAGGTTAAAATGTCTCTTTTAATCTATTGAATGATTTTTTAACAGGTTAAAAGGTTGGCTGCAGTAGTCTTAAAGTACAACAAATTCAATTAGTTGATTTAGTTTTTAATCGACTGATTTCACTTAAGTCAAGTGAAATCAACTGATTGATTTGAAAATCAACCTGTTGAATTTCGTAACAGTTTGACTATTTAAGCTCTGATTTTCGAAAGAGAGGTAAGTTGATCATTTTAGAGCATGATTTGGTTCTGGAAACTTGTGGAAACTCTCTCCTTCGTGATCATAGGTGTTGCAGCTGTTGAAGATTGATCTTGGATCAATTCTTGGAGCTTTTGGCTTGGTTTGAATCTTGGAGAAGGTGGTTTGTGGTAGGCTAAGCTGTGCTACCACTAAGGTTTGATCTTTCTCAAGCTTTGTGTGTGTGCCTGGTGGTTTTTTAGGTCTGCAAGAGGGTTCTTGCTTGCTGGTGTGATTCTTGTGTTTTTGCATATTTTGGAAGTGTAAGGGTGGATACTTTGTAAAACTTTTGAAATAGTGCAAAGTCAAGCTAAGGTTGCCTTGACAAACTGGATGTAGCTCAGGTTTGAGTGAACCAGTATAAAAATTCGTGGTGTCCTCTTTTCTCTAACCTTTCTCTCTTGTATTTTCATTTTAAAGTTTCAAAAACTTGTGCTTTAACCATTTTTTTCATGTTCTTGCATGTTTTCATAGCATATGCAGCATTGAGCATGTTTGTATAATCATTTGGAACTGGTCTTGATCATTCTTGAGCATTGTTTCAATCAATTGATTATACCAGAACAGAATCTGTTTAGTAAAATCAATCTATTAACTCTGTTTTTGATCGATTGAAAGTGTATAGTTCAGTATTGTTTGCATCTTAACTTGGTGATCTATTTGATTCAATTAAAGGTGGTTTCTAGCTTGCAAAGATAACCTAAATTTTTAACTAGCCAATTCAACCCCCCCTTCTTGGCTTTTGGAACCATTTCAAAACTAACAATTGGTATCTAGAGTAAGGTACTTGAAATTTGATCAAGTAAGGTCCTAAATCTGTTTTGAACTACTTGAAATGGCTGAAAACAAGTTACCCTTTGGTGAAGGTGCCTCAATTCATAAACCCCCTATGTTTAGTGGCATTAATTACCAATTTTGGAAAATTAGGATGAAAATCTTTATTGAATCAATAGATCAAGGGATATGGGATGCAATCATAAATGGACCATATACTCCTAAGCATATTTTTGATGATGTGCAAGTTAATAAGCCATGGACTCAATGGAATGAGGAAGAAAGGAGGAGAGCCCAATATGATTGCAATGAAAAGAATCACTTCATCTCTCAACATGGATGAGTTTTTTCGTGTTTCATAATGCAAGAGTGCCAAGGAAATGCGGGAGGTTCTTGAACTGACTCATGAAGGAACCAATGATGTTAAGAGAGCAAGAAAGCATGCCTTGATTCAAGAGTATGAGCTATTCAAGATGAAACAAGGAGAATCCATAACGAATGTGCAAAAGAGATTCACTCACATAATCAACCATCTCATAGGCTTGGGTAAGGAATTTGAAAAGGAAGAGTTAAACATCAAGGTGCTAAAGTGTCTTGATAGATCTTGGCAACCAAAGGTCACGACTATCTCAGAAACAAGAGATCTATCCACTTTGACTACAACTACATTGTTTGGTAAGCTTAGGGAGCATGAGATTGAGATGCAAAGGCTTAATGAGCTTGAGTCATGTGAGGAAAAGGTCAAGAACATAGCCTTGAAGACTAGCACCAAGAAAAATGAGGAACTTGAGGATGAGGTGGCTGAATCAAGTGAAAGTGAGAATTTGAATCTCCTTGTCAAGAGGTTTGGTAAGTATCTCAAAAGGAAAGGTATCAAAGGTAATCCCAAGAGGTATACTTCCAAACACAATGAATCAAACTCTTCTAATTTTACATGTTATAACTGGGGAAAACAAGGACATATCAAAATTGAATGTGCAAATGCTAAAAAAGAAAAGGAGAAGAGTGTTGATAGGAAAAAGGAGAAGAAGCCAAAGGAGAAACGTGCATACATTGCATGGGAGGACAATGATGATTCAACAACAAGTAGCTCCTCACAAGATGAGAGTGAAGAA
>Ga0209589_1006718_pt1 | contig 18900 bp, 6 predicted proteins | sample CowpeawhiteBW_FD_187525 | JGI IMG/M metagenome (GOLD analysis project Ga0209589, IMG submission 187525) | Root nodule microbial communities of legume samples collected from California USA - Cow pea white BW (SPAdes) (version 2) | ecosystem: Host-associated > Plants > Roots > Nodule | place: USA...
TATATATATATATATATATATATATATATATATATATACATATATATATATATATATATATATATATATATATATATATATATATATACTATGTCCTATATTTTTTTAATTTAGTGATATTTTCGTATTCGTATTTATATCATATCTGTGTCCGTGTCTGTATCTAAACTTGACAGGGAATAAGAAAATTTTACGAATGAATTTGAATGGGTGTGGACTTTTAGGTTATGTAAAAACCTTTTTTTTTTTGTCTTTTAATGATACATGAAGCCATGGAAGCATAGGATAAAGATGGTTGACTACATATCATCGTACATTGTGTCTCATTATGAAGACCTGCCATGGCACATGAAGGAATTCTTGAAAAACTAGAGAGAAGTGGAGACATATATTCTGACAAATTCTAATGGTTCTTATTCCTTCCTTAAAAACACGAAAACCCCACATTTACTTTTGGAACATCCTTGTCTTGGTGTAGATGTGACTGACCCAGATGACAATTCTTTTAACCATGGTAGTGAGAGATGATGTGGAGACAGACACATAAAACTTGATTGCAAGGAAAAAAATAACTGAAAAATTGAAGAGATGGAAGAAAAAAATTGTGAACTTGAGAAGGAACCAAAACCTGCAAAGAAAAATTAAGAATGTGGCTTAGGAAAAAGAGGAAAAATTTGGAATAAACTATGGTCATAATTACCATTTCTTAAAGAAGAAAATAGTCAATTATGAAAGACTAATCTATGACTGTAATTCTAATTCTCATAAACTAATGTGGTTGATTTCAATTTTTTAGTGTCCAAAACTGTATATATATTTTCCTCTTATTTAGAATGCAAAATGGTGTTTTTGTTGTATTGCCACGTACCATCAATCAATCACCACCAAATTTGATGATAATTATTTTTTTCATAGTACTGGTATACACATAAAAGTAAGTTTGAAGCTTAAAACAGTGTATTCAGTGTGAGTTTGTGGGGCCAACATCTTAATAATTATTTTGATGGGAATCAATTATAATTTTTTTTAATTGAAAGTATATGTTAAGGGAGCTTCAATGATGAGGAAAAGGGGTTGCATGCAAAAAGTCCATACCATTTTACAACAAGTGGAAAATTGAACTTTATGGATTGCACATTTGTTTAACCAAAACCAACATGGTTTAATCAAACCAGTGGTGGTGAAATCAACACCAGTGACATGAAAAGACCTGAGAATGGTTTGACAATGAAAAGACAGAGAAACTTATAATGTATTTATGTTGTAGATAATGAGATTCTTCCAAACTTGCTATTGGTGGACACAGAAATATCTTTATATGCATAACCTTTATTTGTATAGAAGTACTAAACCATAAAATAATATTGAATTTTAAAAATTTTAATCATAATACTAAAAAACGAAGTTAATATCACCTTTGGTTCTTACGAGGGTACGCAAAGATTACATATTCTTTTCTGAGTCCAACGTAACACCACTCTCAATTCAAAATTTTAAGGTAATGAGTTTATGAATCTTTATTTTTATATACTACTATACTTTTTCTCATTTTTAATATAAAACTTAAATTAACACTTAGATTCTTAATAATTTAAAAATAATAAAGTTCAATTGATTGTGCATTAATATAATAAAGTTCAATTGGTTGTGCATTAATGACATGATTTTATGAATAATGATGTTAAGAAGTAAAATTTGTAATTATAAAAGTAAAATTTACACCCACTTTTGTAAATTTGTCTTATATTCAGTTGATATAAGATTTTCAATATTGTCTTATGTTGAAATATACATATCTTGAGTGTAAAATTATACATTAACGAATTTCACAATAACTCAACAAACAATAAATTTCATAATAATGAATGACATAATAAATTTAATAAACATAAAATTTCGGTATAACAGATTTTAACTCATGTTAGGATACGGTGTCAAAAAGAGAATTTTAATTCTGATAATAATCTAGTTTAATACCGCAAATATCACAGATCGCAAATTATCTCAAGTGATACTGTTTACTTCTGTTAAATTTCAGTATGACAGATGTTCTTACAAGCATTATATCATCTGCAGAGTGTTCTTTCACTTGTTGCAGTTGACTTCAATCTGGGAATACACCTGAGTTCTGCCATATTGCTAGAATAATGACATCTGCATTTGAAAGTACATAATCCTAGCAATTAGAATAACAAATTACAGAGGCAAATTTTTACACATCTGCATTTATTTAGTATTGTCTATCTGTAATCATGTGAGTTGTAATGTTTGGCTCACAACCAGCTTCAATCATATCCATCTCAATGCTTCAACCAGTTTGGCTATCAGAATAATGCTTCTATCAAACATGAATAGTTTTATCTATTAAACTTACACACTTTCACGTTTATGTTCAATCACTTCAGCTAACCTCTGCTATGTGGATTGGTCCTTCACAGCTATAGAAGTGCTATCATTATTCACAGCCACACAGTGTCATAATCTGTTTCAGACATTTTATCATACACCTGATGCACAATTGTAATTTTCTTGCTTTTCCACCAACAATTCACCAATGAATTGCCAGGGAGAACTTTCCAAAAAACGATTGTTCATTAGTGTTGAATTTGGAAAGGAACTAAACAAATACATTGAAAAGGAAGAAAAGCAAGAACAATTAAGGTTACCAGAGTTTACTTCCATAACATTAAAAAGGTAACCATAACTAACATTTTATAACCTACATTTTTAGAAAAGAGAAAGAGAGAAAGAGTATGGGTTTTGAAAAATATTAAGTTAACATTAAGTGGTTTTTTTCATACAAAGGTTTAAAGAAAATGGATAAAATATAATCGCTAATTTTAATAAATCTGAAAATTTGTGACGATTATTTTCAAAAGCTTCTTCTTTTTGCCTTTTAACTTCATATACATTTTTTTCTTATCTAAACACTTGAATTGTGTTTCTTATAAACTGAGTTAATTATCTCAAAATCACCAACAAAGTCATTCAAAAATTATATATAATAAATTATGTTGATAAAATAATACTAACTTTGAGTACATTGAAGCCTTTAATAAAAGTATAAATAAATGTAAATTCGTCATAAGTTTTATTATTTTTAATTGAGTTTGTATTAATTCTTTTTAATATCTATTTTTTTTAACTTTTGTCCAAAGTTTTTTATGTTATTTTATATTACTGAGTAATGTAAGATTACTCTTAATTTGTATAGTAATTAGTTGATTCATTTTTGTTTAAAAGGACTACATTTTTAATTTTATAGTTTAAAATGATAAAATAATTATATTTGATAGGAACGAGAATGATTATATCAAAATTTATAATTATAGCTTATTATTACTCATTATCTTCTATGAGTAATACGTACCAATATAATAATTTAAAAAAATCTGATTTAGATCGAGTTATAGAAAACATGGTATGATTTTATTTAATCTAGGGTCAAATTCACCTCATGAACAGGAAAATAGTATAGTGTGACATTTAACTTGAAAAGCTAGAATAGAAAAAAAGAGAGATATATCATTCTTATTTTCATAATTTTGTTTACATAATTATGATATATTGTATACGATTTAGATAAATTTATTATCTAACTCATGATAAAAATATCGAATTGAGATGAATTTTAAAATTTTTTATATTAAATGCAATACAATATTTGTCTAAAAAAAAGAAAAAAAATTATTTTGTTAAAAAATTGTAATCCTCAAGTATAAAACTAGTTAAAAATAATATTTGTTTCTATAAAGCAAATATAAGACTTTAAGTAAAACAATGAGTAAAGTCATAATAATGTAATTTTCAGTATAAAACTAGTTAAAAATAATGTTTTTTCTATAAGAAAATAATTTAAGACTTCTGGTAAAACAACGAGTAAAATCATAATAAACTTATCCAAATTAGTAAATTCAAGACATGAAAATAAAAATATAACATAATTATAATTAAACCATATGTATGTAAGTGAGTTAAATCAAATTTAACTCGATTATAAATAAAATACAATACAATTTAATCGAGTTAGATTCGATCAAATTAAATAATCAGATAACCTAACCCAATAAATATTATCAAAAAGAATATTATTATTAATAAAAATATCATCAACAGTAACAAGTAACATTATAATAAAGTCACATCAACTTTTTTAAAGATAAATCTAGATTAAGCCATTAAAATAAAGAAATTAAAATTGTGAGAAAACTTGAGAAAGCAAAACTCAATAATAAGAAGTGTAGATAATGATGAAGACAGTGCAAAAGACAAAGTATGGATGGCGTTGCTGCCAAACTTTGGAGAGTGGCACACGCCATGTACCTCCTTTTCACTTCACAATCTTCATGCTAATTTTCTTTTTATGTTTTTTTCGGTTAAAAGTAATTTTTTAAAGATAAAGATATTTTGACACCATTTTTTTATAGATTAAATATAGTTTTGATTTCTCAACTTTGAATTAATTTATTCATTTATTTTTTAAATAACGTGAATTTAATTTTTTTAATAAAATTTTGTTAGGTTTATTTGGTATTTTCTGTACATGTTAGGATTGTATTTGAGTTCTTTACCTTATTTGACACATTTTTGTTTGAATGTTAAGTCAAATACTATTATGAAACGCGCTTGAAATGTCAAATAAACTTAACAAAATTTGATTAAAATAATTAAATCCACGTATTTATGACTAAATTTGTTCAAAGTTTTAAAATGAACTAATTCTAAAATTCATTAAAAATTAAGAAACCAAAACATATTTAATCATTTTTTATTATCATTTGAAACTATCCTTTATAACAATTTACTTTCTCTTTCTTCTAAAAATATAAAAATTAATTTTTATTAAAATTATTTTACCTTTATACAAATTATCAAATACTATCAAACAACTCTTTTCCAACTCTTTTCCTTCTATAAATTAATCAACTTCTATTCTAATAATTCAAACTCAATAATGTCAGAAGAACTGTAATATGAATTTATTATGATTTGATGGGATATAAGGATAAATTCAAGAGTTCAAATTTTCTGATGATTTTTTTTTGGTATTATTTATTTACTGAGTCCTCAAAAGCACAATCGAATTTATTTCATCTCTGACTCAATTTGGTTTACCAGACTAAGTTAATGCACTGTGACTCAATTTTTTCACTTTGACTCCCTTCTCCCATTTGTCAACTTTAAATATTAAATATAACGTGAAAACAAACTAAATTTATAATATTCTCAGGTTATTGTATATATTTCTATTAGTTAAAAGTTTTCAAAATAATAATTAATAAATTTAACTTATAGTAATGTAAAATAACAAATAACTTTAGACACATTAATGAAATTAGTCATTTATGTGAATTTTTACAATTTTTACAAATCTTTATATTATTTCTAGAATGTCCCTATACTTCTAATAATATGCTGTTTTACGATAAAATATAATTACAAAGTATATGAATTTTTACAATTTTTACAAATCTTTATATTATTTCTAGAATGTCCCTATACTTTTAATAAGATGTTGTTTTACGATAAAATATAATTACAAAGTATGTGATCAAATTTATTATTATTTTATACATACTTTTATTAAAATTAATGTGATTTATTCAAAATATAAGCGAACTAAAACATTTACTTAAAAACTAAAAGGAGTTCAAGAATCATTATATTAAAAAATAAAATTATATATATATATATATATATATTAAAATTCATCCATGTAAACTTAGAAAAAAGAAAATATAGTTTTTCTTTTTATTATTCTCTTATTCCCTTTGTTCTGGTAGAAGTGTCTCTTACGGTAAAAGGTGATATTATTGTGACGAATAAATTGTCTCAAAATGGAAATCTTAATTGTCAAAATCCTTCTTTTAATTATAGAGTTTTTGTTTTTTATTGAGATTTGAGATTGACTTGAAAAAGATAAACATGACAGAGAACACAAATCATTGCATTAGTTTCTTTTTGGGCTGAGAAAAAGCTAACAGAATTCGAACTAAATTTAAATTTATTGATGGGTTGAATGGGATAAAGAGATAATATTGAATAAATAAAATGAATAAAATAAGTAAATATGGTTGGGTTTGAATGACGGATTTAAATTTTATAAATATCTGACATAATTCTAATTTAATATTTATATTTCAAATTTTAATATGATATTATTTTATTAAAATTTAGTAGTAAGATATATAAAATTATTGTGTATTATAATAATAATTATTGAAATTATGTATGTTATTTTTTTCAGTTAAAAATGTTATTTATTTAAAATTAAAATATTTTTTATTAAAAGAATTCATTTAATACAAATTTATAATCTGAAAAATTCAACCAAATTAATTCGTAACTAAAAAATTCTAAATTTGAGTAATATAAATTTTAAAATATTAAATTTAGATTATATTGAATGGCAGGTTTGGATAAAAATTTGAGTTTTTTTTAATAATAATAATAATAATAATAATTAGATGTCAATGTCGAAAAGATCAAGATTTTCTTGCCATGTTTTCCGCATTGTTAGGGGCTCAGAAAATTCCAAAACAGTAGAAACACGACACAGAGAAAACCAAAATAGAGAACAAGAAAAAGAAAAGAGAGAGAGAAATGGGGTTCGCGCAGATTGAGGAATAGTGAGTGTATATGGGTGGTGTGGGAGCAACACTCTTTCGTGGATGACATTCTTCGTTTCTTCTTCCATCGATGCAATTCTATTAACTCTCACATTCACCTTCACAACAACAAAAACAACTACAACAAAAATGCCAACAACAACGTTAACAACATTCTCCTCCTGAGAGAGAGACATTTACGTTCAAACCTCTTCCTTCAACCTTCTCTCCAAGACCCCAAACGCTCCCACATCAAATCTTCCTCCATGGATCGTAACAAAAAGGTCCCTTTTCAACAAAATTACTTTTTTCTTCTGTGGGTTGCGAAAGATCACGCCTTTTTTTTAGCTTTTCTGAGCAATGGGTGTCGTTCAAGTTTCAATGTTATTCCGACCCGTATTTCCATTTTTTTCTTTTTGACTTGTTTTGTATGTCCATTTTTATTTTTTTCAATTTGTATCTATAAATCATGGCAAAGAGTTGTTTTTGGTGTCACGCAAATCTGGTTTAAGTTTTGTCTGAGAATATGCAGAAGGATAGGAGAACCAGAGAGAGGTTTGATTTTATAGGTTGAAATTGATTTCATTTGATGCTTCTTTCTGGTTATGGATCAAACAGTTAGACACTAAAAAGGTAGCATTTGACTATCATTTGACAATCATAGATCATGGTTAACTTATTCGGAATCCAAGTTATGTTTTTTTTTATGCTGTATCTGTGATTTATATCTATTACTTTACCATAGAGATTGTAGGAGGTTGAAAGACAAGATCACACATTAATTTATAGTACTCAAATCAAATCATCTTTTCATGTTATTTGTCTGTCTCTAAATACTGCTTTCTGATTCATCAAACAGGGAACAGGGGAGGCAGAGTTTTTTACAGAGTATGGAGAGGCTAGTAGGTATGACATTCTAGAAGTGATTGGAAAAGGGAGTTACGGTGTTGTGTGTTCTGCTGTTGACACTCATGCGGGGGAAAAAGTTGCAATAAAGAAAATCAATGATGTTTTCGAGCATGTGTCGGATGCCACACGGATCCTAAGAGAAATCAAACTCCTCCGTTTGCTTCGACATCCTGATATAGTCGAGATCAAGCATATAATGCTTCCTCCCTCACGACGAGAGTTCAGGGATGTCTATGTTGTGTTTGAGTTGATGGAGTCTGATCTTCATCAGGTGATTAAGGCAAATGATGATCTTAGCCCTGAGCACTATCAATTTTTCTTGTACCAACTTCTTAGAGGCCTCAAATTCATACACACAGGTATACTTGTAATTGAGTCCTTGACTTTTTCAGATAGTGATATTGAACCAAAACAATTGTTTTCTTACAGCAAATGTGTTTCATCGTGATTTGAAGCCAAAAAATATTCTAGCTAATGCTGATTGCAAACTAAAAATATGTGATTTCGGACTTGCTCGAGTTTCATTTAATGAGGCTCCATCAGCTATATTCTGGACAGTAAGTATTGTAGGAAATTGATTCACTTGTTGTTTCTGTTCTGCTTCTTCCTTCGAAGATTTTTCAGCTGAAAAGTGCAATCAAATTTATTGTTTCTGTTCCAGAATCATCCTTCTATACATTTTTTCTGACTAATTTTACCTACTCTTATTAAGGACTATGTTGCAACCCGGTGGTATCGTGCACCTGAACTATGTGGTTCTTTTTTCTCAAAAGTAAGCTTCTTAGTATTCTTTGTACCTTGCATCCCCTTTTTCTGTAGTTTGTAACATGTATGTTATGTTATAACTCCAAATCTGGTTGTGCTTAATTATATGATATAGTCCAATTCTCTTGTTATACCTTTCAATTTTGAAAATTAGCTTGATCTGCATATAGAATAGTACTCCCCCACATGAAAATACTTCTTGAATTTAGAGTTGATTTGTTTATATCAAATCTCAATTATTATATATGTGATATGTACATGTCATTCTGTTTTAGTTGCTTCTTCATTATCCTTTTGCAAAGATTTGAATTTGGTGTACGAAATATGAAGTTGAAGAATACTTAAAAAGTATTGATATACGTGTGTAATTTTATATCCTTTCCTTTTGCAGTATACTCCCGCAATTGATATTTGGAGCATTGGATGCATATTTGCAGAAATGCTCACTGGGAAGCCATTGTTTCCGGGAAAAAATGTAGTGCACCAGTTGGATCTCATAACTGACCTGCTTGGTACTCCTCCTGCTGAAACCATTTCTAAGGTCAGTTTATTCAAAAATCTATTCTGCATCTTTTAACACCAATAGGCAAACTTGTAACATGATGCAGAGGTGGATCAAGAGTTTGAAAGATCTAAAACAAACTTAAAAATAAGGTCTTTTAATCATTTTTTTTTAATTCTGAGAGTTTGAGGCATTTTTTTTTTCTTAGAGGCCTAGAATTAATACGAAAAAAAAAATTTTGAGACTTTTTTTTGGAGGCCTAAAACAAGGGTTTTACCTGCGTAGACCTTGAGCCGGTCCTACTAGAATGGCTCATGGTATTAATTCTAAGCTTCTATTTTTCCTGATCCTAAACACCAATGTTTGTTCTAATGGTTACTTTATTTCCTCTCACTTGTTCTCATGTTAGTGATATTGAATCTTAACTTCACAGATTCGAAATGAGAAGGCTAGAAGGTACCTTGGTAGCATGAGGAAAAAACAACCTGTTCCATTCACCAAAAAATTTCCAAATGCAGATCCTTTGGGTCTTCATTTGCTGGAGCGATTACTTGCATTTGATCCTAAAGACCGTCCACAAGCTGAAGAGGTTGATCTTCGGTTACCTAGATAGCTACCAAAGAGGAAATTTCGTTTAATGTACCAAATGAACCTCTTTAACATAATTATGCAGATAATTTCCCAAATTCCTTACTTCTTCTTTGTGATGCCTGTGATTGCAGGCACTAAGTGACCCTTATTTCAATGGTTTGGCAAATGTGGACCGTGAACCATCCACTCAACCGATTTCGAAGCTGGAGTTTGAGTTTGAGAGGAGAAAATTGACCAAAGATGATGTTAGAGAGTTGATTTATCGAGAGGTATGGCCACACATTTCAATGGCTTGATTCATTTTATAATTTATTGTGTTCTCTTTTGTGCCTTGGTAATAGTGAGTCTTACATTTGTACTGAACAGATTTTAGAGTATCATCCCCAGATGCTCCAAGAATATCTTCGCGGTGGAGAACAAACAAGCTTCATGTATCCAAGGTAGGGGTTATTGAGATTTCTGATAGTGCTATCATATGATAGTTTTTGAACAAACTATCCCCTAAATATCAAGTTGTTATTGTCTTGATTTGGAACTTTTCTAATATTGTTCATAATTGAAATAGTTTTACCTGCTTTTTAATATGCTCATGTTTCATCTCCTTAGTTCTATCAAACTCAATTTTCTCAACTTTAAACCAAACTGGTACTTAGCAGAACTTCTACCTTAATGATTATTTATTAGTCAAGTTTTCACATTTCATGGATTGTACTTGATGGTCTGAAAAACATAATATACTAGTTAGAATGAATCCTATCCTTACATTTATTGTTGCTGCACTGCACCAAAGTTCTGTTAGATTTTTTCTGCAAATTTCTTATAAAGAGCTACAGCCTCCACTAGCAAGATCATTTAACTAGCATGTTTAGTTTTTGTTGATGATTCTTGCACCTGATTTGGCATGCACGTATAGTTTTTTGTTGATGATTCTTGAAAATAAACTGATGGTTTATTGTCCTTTATTTTCTGCATGTCATCTCAGAACTGTGTAATGTTGAATCTTTAAAATCACTTGTTTCTTGAGATTTTAATCCGTAATTGTGTGTTATCTTGTTGCAGTGGGGTTGATCGATTCAAGCGTCAGTTTGCACATCTTGAGGAGAATCCTGGCAAAGGTGAACGAGGCACTCCATTGTTGAGGCACCATGCCTCCTTGCCTAGGTAAGTCTTTGTTAAACTTGGTAAACCTGTTCAAGTACTTGATTTGCACATTGCACACTAACTAACACAGCTTTAAAGTCTTGTTCTTTTGGAGATTTATTTTATCTATATTTTTTATTACCATCATGGGTTCAAAATCATAACCTAGAGTAGTATTGATCTTTACAATGTTTGTAGATGAAACTGGTAGTTATGCCTACAAAACTGTCTCTGACATTATCTTTACAATGTTTGTAAAATGACTGTTTCAATTTACTTTTCTCCAGAGAGCGAGTTCCTGCTCCCAAGGATGAAAATGATCAAAATGATAATGCTGAAAATCCAAATGCAGCTGTTGATGAGTCAGATTCTGGAAATCCAGATGCACAAAACGGACCCTCTAAGCCAAACTGCAGTGCACGTAGCCTGTTGAAGAGTGCCAGCATTAGTGGTTCAAAGTGTATAGATGTGAAAAAAAGTCATGATCAAGAGGTACTTAACACTCTCCTTTCAGTTGCTGTCATTGCATTGTGTGAATTGAGATCCAATAATACCAATATTCTTCTACTCTTCACTGATACGTATCTTTGCAGTTTCAAAAAATCCAATACAACTATATATAAGACTGAAAAATGTAGAGTATAGAAACATAGAAGTATGTGTGCATCATGGCCAATAATTGATTATGATTTCTTGTTCTACCAAAGATATAGAATACCAACTTGCCTTGAATTGATCTATGTTGATTTTCAATGTTTTACTCTTTGAGTACAATTCTCCTTTAGTTATGTTGAGCCTGTTTCTTGAATAGGAGGAGCCACTTACAGAGGTCAGTGATGAGACTCTGGATGAGTTGACAAAGGTTGCTTCACTCCATACTTGATTCAACGATTTTGATCTAACTTTCCAATGCTCCTCCCCTTCACAAAAGAGAGAATGAATTGTTGCATAGAAACCCTTCACATTTTTGTTTTTGGCGTAGAAGTTAACTCTAGGACTCTGTTGTATTTAACTATCATTTTTTTACATCTGCAAGAAGTCATGTAAGTATATATTTGTGTAATAGTACTTATTATTGCAGCAAAATGTATTATAGTACTTATTGGAGCAAGTAGGGATTGTACCAATCACCTTAATTCTTCTTTTATAGCAGAATTTGGTCTTGCTTTTGCATGTCTTTGAAGGTTTCAAATCGATACACATTATCTATGTTCTCATCTTCATTGCAGATGCACAGTATGCTTGAAACTAATGTCATGCATGCTTTTGAACATGAAATTTCAAAAGCTTTTAGGTCACGTGTAATTAGGAATCGCCATACATAGGGTTTAAATATGATATTATATTTTCATCTGTGTTAATCGTGTTTTTAATCTCTAAATTTTAATACAAAATTAGAATTTATTTATCTTCTAAATTTTGATACAGTTTAGTTTTTAAAATTTAAAAGTGAATATATATAGTCTTTTTAAAACTAAAATGTGTTAGATTTTTTTGACATGTCAAAGATATTTGAGGCTAATGTTTGAGTTGTTTATATTGTTTGGTATATTTTAACTCAAATGTGAGTTTAAAATATCATTTAATAAATCTTTTCATTTTCAAAAGTTTGAGATTGAAATATATTAAAATGTGATAAAGATAATTATAATTTAGCGTTTAAGGTTAGAAATTAAAATATGTTTAAATTATTTCCGTTTTCTATATCGGTGTCATTCTCATCTTTATTGATATATTAATACGTATAGTATTTAATTAAATTTAGATTCAATGTAATAGATTGATAACAAAGTATAATGTAGATCTACTATTAAGTAGCAAAATTTTGTGGTTATTTTATCATTATGCCAATGAAACACAGAACATTTTTTTTTTTATACAGATAACTATTTATATTAAAATTATTAAATAATTTCTTAGTTCATGTACAAAACCCTTAAACATTAAATAAATTGAGACGAATTGGGTATCACTCTTTTTAAAATGAATTTGAGATGAAAGAATGATAAAAGAAAAGTTGTTTGAATAACGAATAAAAATTATGAGAACAAATAAAAAATGAGATAAAGTTCATAAAAAATGAATAATGTGAGGAGTTTGATAAATTAAAAAAAAAGTGTTTTAATTAATAAAATTATTATTTTATTCTTAATTATAAAATTAGATTATTATTATTATTATTATTTATATCATTGTTACATTGTTTTATTATTATTTTATAACTTTATTTTAACTAATATTATTATTATTGTTTATTACTAATAATAATTTATTATTATTAATATATAGATTTATTATATCACTTTATGGATATTCGACTCAACTAAAATTTAATATTTATATTTTATATTATAAATTTTAATTTTAATATGATATTATTTTATTAAAATTTAGTATTAAGTTATATAAAATCATAGTCCATTATAATAATCATTATAAAATTTATTATAAAGTTTATACATGTTATTCCTTTTAGTTAAAAATTCAATTTATTTATGTTATTTATTCAAAACAAAAATAATTTTTCTATTACAAAAATTTAATTTAATATAAATTTACAATTCGAAAAGCTCAACCCAAATTAACCCTATACCTGAACAACTTGAATCCTAGTCTTAGATGAAGCGAACAAAGAGAGAAGATGAACAATGAATAAAAGTATTTTATTGATATTAAAACTCATTCAAGTCATGTACATTGAGAGTATTTATGAGAGTTTGAGTAAACTAAACATAACAAAAGAGAAAATATATAGTTGTACTCAAATACATATGAACTAATAAGATATTTCTTTAATACCTAGCAACTCGATAAATTAAATGGTCGGATATGAATTTTAAGATATTAAATTTGAGTTATATTGATTGGTCAGGTTGGATTTGAATCCAGTCCAACTTGACCGATACTCACCCCTAATAGACATGGTAGTAGTGTGAGAAAGGAAGAGATATATTTGTTTGATTGGAGGATTTTGTTTGGTGTATTCAAAAAGTTCAACGTCACTACAATTTGAGAACTTTCATTGATTTTCACATACCAATTTATCTTAACCTACAAAGATGTCTTTAAAAGAAAAAGGTAAAAATAAAAAGTATGAAGTTTCACAATAGATTCAATATTCAATGTAATAATTAATTATAACATTATTATCTTAACAAACTTGAAATTGAAACATAAACTCTGTCTTTAGGATAAAAATGAATAAATAATGGTCACCCATATCTATGGGTGACAAAGTGGGTTAGGTTCGTCGAATTGGTCAAGCAAGCTCACCAGCCCGCCAAAATAGAGTGGGTATGGTTAAAATTTTCAACAGCCAGTCCATCTTGGCTTGACTTGCTTAGCCCGCCAAATTAGCATGTCAAAGGTGGGTCAACTCACAACCTAATCATTTTTTTTAAATTAAAAATAATTAAAATGATTAAATTTTTTGTATTGTATTTTTGCAAAAATATAAATATGCAATATTATATTAATTGAAATCAGTAATAGTTACAAATTAGGCTCTGATTATTAGTTATAATAAAATAAGTTAATATTTAAATGTAATAATTATGTTAATTATCCAATTAAAATTATCAATTGATCAACTAAATAATTAAAAAATATTTATATGGTTAATATACTTTAAATATTTATTATAAGTATATATACAAACATATTTTATAAATAAAAATTTAAATTAAAAAAAAACAAATTAAAAAATAATGACAGGTCGGTCCGCCTTACGACATACGAATAATAATTTATGATCCATTTTCAATAGTGGATCAATCCAATCTAACTCTTTTTTTATCAATCAAAAATGGAACAAGCCAAAATAGACCAAAGATTGATCCATTTTGCCATCCTTAATCATATTCCTTACTATACTTAATTAGGATATTATTCTAGTATGTCCAAAATTTCATATCAACTTAAATTGCTAAATCAAAGATAATTTTTATATACTCTTCTCTTTAAAAACATTCACTGAAGTATTTTTTTTAAAAAAAGCAAAATCATGTTAAAACTAAACTTGAAGTACATAAATAAATAATATCTCAAATACAACAACATTAAAAATATTATCTAAACATATTTGAAATTAAAGTATTTGGTGTTTTTTTTTTGTTATGTTAAGTATCATATTATTTTCTTGTATTTTCAAATTTGAAAACATCTTAATATACTATTATTGATTTTATTTTACTAACTAAAGTTTAATCAGGGATGTATAATAAGAAATAAAACTTTAAATTCATACTATCATCAAATAGTTGGATAGTTTTGTTCACTTTTCAGTAAAATAGAATAACATGATCAATATACTTAGAAATTTAAATATGTATGTAATATAATATAATAAATTTTTTTATTAAAATATTACATTCTTTTCAAGTTTTTATTGAAAAGATAAATTATATAGTATTGTGTTTATTTTACAATTTTTCAAATTAAATATTGGAGTATCATTTTTTATAATGTTATTCTTTGTATTTTTTGAAAATTATAAATAATTGTAATATGTAATCATTCTGTCTTATTATATTATTTTTTTAGGTTTTTATAATCCGTTACCTTAGGTAGGGATTAAGGTAGGGATTAATATGGTGTAAAAAAGGTAAAAGTAACAATAATTTTAAATTTAATTAAAGAAAGTTTAAATAAATAAATAGATAAATAAAGAGCTCTTTTAATACATACGCAGTTCTCATTGTTAATGTTTGTCAAAAAGGTTTTTTTTTTTTTTTTGTTTGGATTAAAGATGAATTTAGAGAATTGAAAATGAATAAATCTAAGGAAAAAGAAATGTGGAGGTGAGATCGTTTGAGTGAAGAAAAAGATTATAAAGAATACAAGAAATAAGAAAAATATTTATGAAAAATAATAATAAGTAAAAAATGAATATTATTATTTATATTATTGTTTTTTATTAATATAATTATTATGATTATTTATTATTATTATTATTATTATTATTTCGTTATTAAAATGTAAAATTATTGATATTATTATTAATTCTAATATTTAATATTATTAATATTCTTTTATTATTATTATTATATTATATATATTATGTAAAGACTTTTTCTACTTTTATCTTATATATGAGGAAGGAAAATTTGAAAAAGTAAAAATATGACATCAGATTTAACCTAGTTTTGTCTACTTTGGTGCTCCCGCTATCCATTGCTGGAAACAAATAGCGGCTAGGGTTTGTCTTTGTTGTTGCATTCCCAATTTTTTCTTCTTTTGTGTCAAACCGTTCTTCTCTCTGTTCTTACACTCTCACTCTGAGTCTCCTATCCATTATACGCCATGTTTCTTACATAATCAAATTTGGAAAGATTTTGGGATTCTTTGTCAGAATGAAGCAATACCCTACTCCTATTTTTTCTTCCTAAGCAGAGTTCAAGGAAATTCGCCTTCAATTGGTTATTCTGAAATCGTCACTTGTCATGAAAGTTGAGTGCTTTCTTCATCTCATACAAATAGATCTTGACCTGATAACAATAGATTACATTAGTTGTTTTCATTAGATTAAGAAAGCACTCAACTTTCATGATAAGTGATTACACAGGATATGAGATCAACCAAATTACTTCCGCCACTTTCATCAATCGGATTGTCAACTGAGCCTGTTGTTGCGGTAATGTATAACACAATTATTCACACTATTCAAATGTAGACTTGCAAATAAATGAGACTTATGTTTTGTATTCTGAAATGATTGTCAAAGAAATTGTTTATAATCTTTCAACCTATATAATACTTTATGACATTTGCATTACGGATAATCTTGCTTTTGTAAATGAAATGATTGTAGTTCCGATTGCGTTCGATCTCCGATCACGCGATCCGATCTGGATCTGGATCATGCCGCGCGATCCTAATCGAATCCGATCGCTGATTCGGATCGTACGCGATCTTGATCGGATCTTGTCCGAGTAGAATTTAATAAAGGTTGATCTAAAGTTGGGATTGCCTTCGCTGAACCATCAAATGTGAAATTACACCAATTATCCCTGCATAGACAGAAGAGGAGGGAAGGAAAAAAAGGTTAACCTTTATGATAGAACTTGTGCGTTAATCCTTAACTTGATCGTTGTAGTTTTTTGGCAGGTACCTCCCGAGACCAAGAACTTAACAACTTGTGCAAAAATGGGGAACACGAGAACGTGATAGGTGTAAGAGCATTTTGGCGTGCACCATAGAATTCATAACAGATGTTTATACCTATAATACCGTGATAGTTGCATTATCCAAAGAGAAGGAAGGGTCAAAGAAGCCAAGAATGTGTTAGCTGATATGGTGAAAGCTGGTATAAAACCTGATATTGTTATCCTTAACACATTAGTGTATGGGTTTACTCAGTTAATGAGGTGAAAAAATGCGAAACATGTATTCAAAGTTATGATTCAAATGGAAGAGTGGATGAGGCCATGCAAAATATGAGAGAATCTCTTGTGATTGAGATTTTATTGATGATATGCATGACAGAAATCAAGAACTAATAACTCGTTGAGGAAGTTTATTATCATACTATATTACCTTGTTGATATTGATATACTAGACGCTGGCTTTTAAAAATACAGTTTTTTATGGGATCACAACTTTGAAGAGAACATTCTAAACACAAATGATATTCATTTGCAACCAAATCCAAATCAGAATGGTATTATCACAGAAATTTGTTTTGGATTTGTATGTGATAACTTCGCTCACTTTTCTTCCTTACTTCCTACCACTTTTCATTCTTGCTTTTCAATTTGTGAAAGTTTTAGCTGTTCTGCAGTGAAACTATAAAACACATCTGATAGGCTCTGGAACTCCATGTGAAGTGTGAGATTGTCTGCTATGTGACTGTCTCATATATACTATACTAATGTTTTTAATGTTTGCTGTATCTGTGTGTTTTACATGTATTGCAATAGAATTTGTAGTAGGATGAAAGACAACATGACATTAATTTGTTCCTGTCTCTGCATAATCGTTTCTGTTACTTCAAGTCCTTCAGAAGCTAAACAAACTTGTTTATGTTTTTACCACTTTTCAAAGCACGGTTTCAAAAGTATAGACATAGTTACAAGAATCATTTGGAGCATGGAAACCATAACTAGTAATAAACATCACATTGAAATGGAAGATGATGCATAAAAGTTTCATTTATGTTGTGCTAGACTGCACAAACATTCTTTTCTCAAAAGATATAATTGACAACAAAATAGTTATACAAACTGCTATCTGGAAAACTGTTCATAATACTGAACTAAATATATAGGCATAATAAGAGATATGATCAGAATTAAGCATCATTTTTTCTTGGCAATGAACAAACCCCATATTTGTTCACCATCTACACCCCTCATCTGGTTGGCCTTCCATCTTTCACTAATTATATTGTAGTCTTCCTGAAACCAATGATTTCCACAATGAATCAATGCTCTGAAAATAAAGCTTACACTTGAATAAAAGTAATGTCACCAATTTTGACATTCTCTTTTCAGTAATATCTCTTCTATGGATTTAAATTTATGTGAATCTCATGGAATCAGACTCATTTAGAGGGAGCAACATGTAAAACTTTTAAAACGTGCAAAAAAAAAATTCCACCTTCGAGAATTCATCAATGAAATCATCCTTCTTGCTCTCGAGGGCATTTAACTCCTGTTGTAGTGTTTTCATGAACTGAAACACACAAGTATTCAAGTAAAAAATTTGCTTGGATTATCATAGGTAAAATATACTAACCGTCAATCAAGTAAATCATTATCATTTTGTTCTGACATACCAAATTAGATTGATCCTCGGCAATGACATCATTAAATCCAGCATTTTCGAGCATCTGTGCATGATTTAGAATAGAAGAAACATGTCACGTACAAGAAATATCAGCATGAATAATCAAATAAGATCATGTTAGGCATTACTATGAACTCTAACTTCTCAGCATGAATAATAAATTATATGTAATTTCATGGTCTTTTTTCTTTTTTTTGTTATTCCCCCACCAGAATTGGTGTTTTATCTTGATAATTTGTATAATGAAAGTTTACATTCAAGTTTAATACAGAATTTCTAAGAGAACAGTGCTAAAAACATTTATGAAACCAGAACTAAAATTTGTTCATAATTTCAGGTGGGATAAAGAAGCCAAATGATTTTATTATCATACCTGAGAATATGTTTTCATCTCATGGATATAGTATCCTCCTTTTTGTATGTAGTTAGCATATCCTACTGATAGACTTCCTACACTTTTGCAGTAATCAGTAATTAGAAGTGTACCTCCAGGCTTCAACCATTTGTAAAAGGATCTAAATAGTGATGGTTTATCCTGAATAAATCAACAAAAATTTGCAGAAAATAGAAGTTAAAAACATGAAATGAACTGAAGACACA
>Ga0209589_1006720_pt1 | contig 18888 bp, 10 predicted proteins | sample CowpeawhiteBW_FD_187525 | JGI IMG/M metagenome (GOLD analysis project Ga0209589, IMG submission 187525) | Root nodule microbial communities of legume samples collected from California USA - Cow pea white BW (SPAdes) (version 2) | ecosystem: Host-associated > Plants > Roots > Nodule | place: USA...
TTGAATATTTCATAATATTATGTTTTCTTTACCGTAATTTTTTTTCTTTTATAAAAATTAATATTGAAGTAGTTAGAACACGGGTACGGGTATGGGTACGAGATTATACCCGTTACTCGGTGGGGATGGGGATGAGAAAAAAGTTTGATACCCGTTGGGTTTGGGTATGGGGATGGGGATGATTTTTTTATGCGGGGATGGGTATGGGATAGCGAAACCCGTCCCCGCCCCGCCCCGTTGCCATCCCTAATACTCACCACCATTATCACTACGGATGCATTTCAGCTTCTTGCCTGATTGCCTCTCAACCATAACATGAAATTCCTTAAACTTTCAAGTACTTGATCTTTCCGCTGAAGAGCATAGACCCATAGCTTCCTGGAACAATCATCAATAAAAGTAACAAAGTAAAGTGCATCACTAAATGACTTTACCTTTAATGGGCCATAAACATCATAATGCACCAATTCAAGCAATTCTGACTTCCTTGAGGGAGGATGCTTCTTAAAAGATACTATGGTTTGTTTACTAGCCATGCAATGAGAACATTTCTGCATTCTTCAATCCCATAAACACATCCTTTTTAGCTAAACAGTTTAGCCCTTTCTCACTTATATGACCAAGCCTCTAGTGCCACAAAGATGCCTCTATATACATAGTATTCACACTATCTTTAGCAACCAAAGCTTTAGTCCAGTACAATTTAGAGTGTTTCTCCCCTTTAGTCATAACCAAGTTACCTTTAGTGAGCTTCCATTTACTAGAACCAAAGTGATTGTCATAACCACAATCATCAAGTAACTGCACAGAGATTAAATTAAAACGGACATCCGAAGCATGTTTGACTCCTTTAAGCAACAACTGCACTCCCATGTTGGTTTGCAGGTAAACATCACCAACACCAATAACCTTTGAAACACCATCATTACCCATCTTTAACACTCCAAAATCACCAGAAGTGTAAGATGTGAAGAACTCCTTCCTAGGTGTAACATGAAGTGTAGCACCATTATCAATAATCCACATGCTCTCATCAGATACAAGATTAACGGAATCAAAGTCACGAAGAAGAACAAGATCACCATCTGTAGCAGTAGTGACACGGTCATTATCATCATGGTCATTCTCTCTTTGCTTGCCCTTCTTGTCTTTGTTCTCCTTTTTCCACTTAAAACAATATTTTTGAATGTGCCCAATTTTATGACAAAAATGACACTCTAAATTCTTGTATATTGACTTGGACTTGCTCCTACTCTTCTCTCTACCACCTTTATGTACCTTTTTTTGACTTCTTCTCCTAGCTTTTGTAACAAGCATCTCAGACTGAGATGAAGAACCATGTGTCTTCCTTCTCATCTCTTCATTAAGAGCACCGCACTTTGCCATCTGAAAAGAAACGACACCATTCGAGGCAGAGTTCGTAATTGAAACCCGAAATGTCTCCCAAGACTCTGGTAGAGTATTAAGCAACCATAATCCCATAACTTCGTCATCAAACTTTATGCCTATTCCCAACAATTGATCTAGGAGTCCTTGAAACTCTATTAAGTGATCAGAAATAGAAGAATTCTCCTTGTACCTCAAATTCATCAAGCAATTTAACAAATACAATTTATTATTGCCCGACTTAGAAGCATACAAAGACTCAATCTTCTCCCACAAAGCTCTGGCATGTGTCTATTAGCAATGTGATTATAAACATTATCTTCAACATATTGCCGAATAAAACCACATACTTGTTGGTGCTCAAAGTCCCATTCTTCTTCAGACATAGAATCTGGCTTCTGTGTAGTAAAGATCGGAAGATGCAATTTCTTGAAAAATAATAAATCTTTCATCTTGCCCTTCCACAAATGATAATTTGTACTATTCAAAGCAACCATCTTTGCATTTGCCTGCATCATTCAAGCAAGTAAATATAGCCCAACCAAGAGCTCTGATGCCACTCTGATGGGGAAAACAACAACACAAGCAATATACTAGAGAATAGAGCAGATATAATTTCTCCTAACTTGCAAGAATCTATGAAGACCAAGATTTTTAACATGAAAAACTCCTCAAATCAAGGGTAAAAACCACGAGTCGTCTAGACCAAAGAAATAACTTCATTATTATAAAAAAAAGAGTACAACAAAGTCTCAATCAACTATACAAATTAGTGCCAACACCCAACCAAATAACAAAGCAACAAAGCTTTCAAATAGAGAAGAACAAGAGAAGAAAAACCTATAAAATCACTGCTATAGTGTGAAATTAATATCTCCCAACTCAGACCTTGTATCAACAATCCGACCGGTCAGAATGAAGAATAATGAATTCCGAACCTGTTGTGCAAAATTTCTGCCCGATCCAACGGTGAACGAATCCGCAACGCCGATTTTACGAGGGCAGCTTTGTGAAAAATGTGAACAGAATTTCCCTCTACCTCTTCCTCTATGAGCTAGGGTTTTCGGTGTGTTCTGACTCTATTGTTCTGCCTCTCTCTTTATTTTATAGCCCCCTCTCCACTAGGTTAAGTGAGACATGGACTTCTCAAGTTTCGGACCTTTTCTCCACATAGGAAGGGAGCTCAATATCCAAATATTACTTATAATTTTTTTAGCTTTAAGATTGATAAAAAATAATTAGAAATTATTTTGTGGATTCCACTATTAAAAAATTATTTATTACCTGCAAACTTTTTACAAAAATATTTTAGCAAGAAATTCCTGCATATTTTTCTTTAAAAAATTTTTCGCATGAAATTCATTTGATTTTTGATACAAAATGTAATTAGCAAGAAATATTTGGGAATTTTGTAGCAAAATATTTTCTGCATGAAATACCTGCAAATTTTTTCATGATAAATGATTTGCAACAATAAAATTTAAATTACCTACAAATTTATTTACATATTTGTTAATTATATATCTTTTTCCTACTAATAAAACTTTGCATCAAATACCTACAAATTTTCTTATGTAAAATATTTTCAAAAAAGAATTTAAAATTACCTATGAATTTACATATGTATCTATCAATTATACAAATTTTCTTGCTAATAAAATTTTGCAACAAAAATATTAAAAATTAAGATAATTAAAGTATTTCCTAATGTTTTTCCGTAATTTTTTTAAAATTATTTTGTGCAGAAAAGTAAAATAAAAGATTAAGGGCGGTCACGGAAAGCAGGCCTTCATTGAAAGCTCACCTTCATCGAGAGGAACGAGGCCTTCAACTTCAACGTCGCGCTCTCCGATCAAGAGAAGTACATCTGCAACGAGTACGTGAAGAAATTTGGCAACTTCGCTGCTGCCGAAGAGCATAAATCAACATTCACCCTGCCGTCAACCACACGCTTAAGGTATGCAAGGGAAGACACAAGTAAACGGGACATGTACGCTTCTCTTCTGATTAGGGTTTCTTTTGAGTCAATCTTTTTCGATTATTATCTCCCTTTCGATTCTCTATCATTAGACCTTTGCAATGAAGTTCATAATGAAGCACGACAGGAAAACTGAGAAGGATATTCACAATTTAAGGTGGGAAAGTGAGGTGATTCATTCATTTTTTTTATATTGTTTTTGCGCTATTTGAATCTCATTGTTACAGATTTCTTATCGTTTGGAATTTTGAAAAGCGTTGGTTAAGGAGTTTGTGTGGCTTGTTATTTTTGACGTGTTGAATTGCTCTTTTGATACACTTTTCAATATTCTACATTATAGATTTTTAAGCAAGATTCACAAAAGCATAACAAACCTTACTAAGGAAAGCACATGCACGTTGTGGTTAAAGTGCTTGTATCTTCAAGTAATAGAGCATACATATTTTATATTAAAAAGCATTATACTCTTTTTGGGACCTTGACAATGTTCTATTGGCATTTGTGAAGGATTAAGGATAAATTTTTGTTATTGTTAATATTGTTTGGTTGCAGATTGTAATCCAACTCAGGAACTTACAAGCAAATACAAACTAGATTTTTATATGTGTAGAAAGTTGTAGATTGCAGATTGTTTTTACCACTGGTTTAGTGAATTAGAAAAGCATGTGTAGAAAGTTGGAAGCACATATTTATGGATTATTGATTCAGTCTTTGAAGTTTGAACCAAAGATTATATCCCCTGTAGGCATAATTAGCTAATTCGCTATTACTTTTTGGTCTTAGATAGACATATAATATAGCTTTTCTTTAAAAACAATCTACAGAGTAAAATGAGGCAGGAACAATGCTTTTTGGTGATCACTCCAAACATATGGGTTTTAAAAACTAGATTCTATTATTTCCTACCCCTCCTACACAATGCCTTCTGCAGCAGATTTCTCATATGTTGTATCATGTTCCTAAAACATGCTTTTGAGAATTCATACAGGGTCCTCTCTTGTTTTTTACTACAAAAACTTGTTTTCTTTTCTATAAAACAAAATAAATGAAAGTAGAGTTGTAGTTTATGATACATTTGTTGTTGTCTTTTTTGCAATGAGACTCAACACTGCCTCTATGTTTCCCTTACTATTAGAGTGGAATTATTGATGTTAGAAATGAAATACATAATAAGTCACCACCACATTAATAATAGACTAAAATGGTCTAATTTTGAAAAACTAAAGAAATTAAATACATAATTAAGTTTTATAAGGATTAGAAATAAAAGATTGAGATTGAATTGAAAACTTTTTTCTTTCTTTCGAAAAGTTGTGCCTAATAATTAATGGTTTGGTAGTGTGGTTGCATTATGAATATATGATGATTATTGTGTGTAGGAAGTAGAGAATTTGGTAAAAAGTAAAATAAATGGTTTTTGTGACGTGTATTTGAGCAGATATTTTGGAAAAGGGAATATTGGTGAGAAGTTCCTAGGGGAATGGCATTCAACAACATTACGATTTGGTAAATTTGGAGAAGTCAGACTTGGGAAAGGCATTTTGTATTATCTTTTGATAAGTTATATCATGTAATTGTCTTTGTTTAACTCAACTAAAATACAGTAAACTTGTGTTGATATACGAAACATCTCCTGCGTATGATTTTCTATTATTTGGTTGTGTTATTATGGCTTATAAACATGTGTACTAGTTGGGAAAATTTATTTTCTTGCCCACACTAATCCATCTTTCTTCTTAATCCATGATTTTTACCTTAAATTAAGAAAGTTTCTGACGAAAATAGAAACTTAATAGAATGTAGTTATTCACACCAATTCTCATGCCTAGTTCTTTTTGCATGAAAATACAAGCTCCTGGTTGTATTGAAAAGCCTGTGCAGTATAAAATGAAGTTATGGGTATTGACTAGAGACAAGAAGAATGGAAACAACTGTCAAAATTGGGCACATTAAGAATGTAAGACCTGAGAAAATTAAATAGTTAAATAAATAATTATTTAATAAATGTGGGTAATGGAAGCCTTTAAGGCATTTAATGCGGGTTGCTATGATGTGGAAAAGTACTAGTTTAAGTGGTTGAGAGTACTTTATTGTGTGAAAGGACTTGGGTTCAAGTCCTATATATGCCAAATGTGTGTTATTTTAATCTATGCATTATTTTGTTGATGTATTTTAATGTGAGTAGTGATAATGTAATCCTAAAATTTTAAGAATGATAATGAAACATGAATTGGTTGAGTGCTTGCTTTGTGATTGAGGGGTGGTGTGTTCAAACCTTGCTAAGAACAAAACTAAACTCTTTTTGCCTAACTTTGTTTATGGTATGGAGACAAAAAGGCAGAAAACCCTAGCTGCCAAGGGAGACAGATTAGGGGGCTAGAGACAAACCAATAATGGTCCTTGATTAAACATTAAACCTAAAACTTAATTGCATTTTCGTTTTTAGAGTAATCTCACTTAATTAGGGTAGTAATTGGGAGAGAGAGGAGAATTGGAGAAGAAAAGGGTGTTGTGTTTTCGTGTCAAGGTTAGGCAATGGGTTTCCAGAGGTATTTTCATGCTGGTTGTTGAGAGGTTTGAGTGTGGAAGAGATTGTTGGAGTGCAAGAAGAGGCTAGGAGAGCTTTTGGGTTAGAGACACAAAAACTCGATTTCGGAGCAAGGTTCCAGGTAAGGGGAGTTGTTTGTTTATGTTTTAAATTCCCACATGTTGCATTGGACAATGCTTAAGATAATTGCATGAAATTCTTGTGTATTCACATTGTTTTTCGAGGTTTCTGGATTTCAACCTAGAAACCGCCCGATGGCAAGGCCCGAGCCGCCAGGCGGCATAACAGATTTTAGCTGCGTTCTTCGTTTTGGCATGAACCGCCTAACGACAATAAATATCTACCAGGCGGCGCGACACTGTTCGCGTACCTTTTGTTTGTTTTGCAGTTGTTCGCGCAGAAATCAATGGGATTCCTAGAATTGATGTGTGTATACCCTATTGGGTGCCTGGTTGATATGAATTTGATTAGAATTGTGGGTATGGCAGGGTTTAGACAATACTCGTGCATGATAAACCATGATCATATGTGCAATGGTGGGAGGGAGTGAAAATTGGATTGATTTCAGCGAGTAAAAGTCAATAAAATTTTAAGAATTGAATTGAGAATAAAAAGTCCAGTTTATTATATATGCATTGTTGTAATTTGGTGCGTTTAGTAACATGGATGGATTCCAAAAAGGGTCTGAAATCACTCGCAAGTATGGAGATGCCTAGGTTTAAGCTGGGTACTGGTGTACCGCCTGACGACGCTATGCTTGTCGCCAGGCGATGGCGAGGTGCAGTACGAGGTTACGAGTTTAGGTAGTGGAAACTGGAGAGAGAAATCTAGGTGAGTGATTGGTACTGGAAATTTATAGGTGAAACTGTAAGGAACAATATAATTATAGTAATTGAGTATGTGAATTGGAAGAGGTATAAAGGTATGATCATATTATAGTGTGGTTATATGAAAGTTAATTAAAGAAAGGGAGAATGATAATACTAATTAAAAGATTTAGGTTTGGAAAGTATAGGTTTGCTTGCAAGTGTACAATTGGGACATAGTATGGTATGTCTTATTGAGTTAAGGTATTAGTTATGAATTGTGTAATATGGATTGGAAACTACTTGGGTAGAATGTGTATTACTGTTGTAATGTGATTTGGGCAGGTAATGTGCTATAAGGTACTGTGCTGTGTGGTTTCATTTTGAGTCAGGTTGAGTTAGTGAATGCTGATGCAAAGATTTGGTAAATCCTAGGCCTTGTTTAGATGAATGGGCAGGGGGATTTTGGGTAATGGAATTATTTGTGGAGTGCCCGGGAACCAAGAATAAGACTTGATGGATGAGAGTGTATTAATACCTTGGAGGAGTTAATGGATTGTGAGATAATCTGGCTTAAGGTGTGAAACAACAGCTGGTACGCTACTGATATAGTGCCTGGCGGCTGAGTGAGAGCGGCAGGCGATAGAAGCGACAAGGGGGATCCCCGCAGTGTGTGGCGCTTGGCGGACAGGGGTGACCCGCCAGGCGATAGCGGTAGCACATGGGATCATGTTCGAGGGCTAGGCATCTGGCGATGGGGCTTATACCGTTAGGCGGTTTAAGTGGATTTCGCCTGGCGGCACTGAGGTTGTGCCAGGCGATACTGCTGCAGTTGGTGGCTGCGTGTGTTGCTTTTATGCATTGAGGAAATACTTGGATTAGGAGGTGTTATGCCATGAGCGGGTAGGTTCATGGATGGTGGTGATTATGTGATGATATGAGCAAGGAGGTTCATATTCAGATACTCTCGTGTGGGGATTCGAGCGAGGTAGGTTCATATGTTCCGTGCTCACACTTGAGAGATGCTGCGTGCGGGGAGGTTCGTAGAGCAGAACTATGAGCAGGGAGGTTCGTAGAGGCAGGACCACGAACGGGAAGGTTCGTGCGAGCATCATATTCCTGAGTCCAAGGCTAACTAATTGTATGATTAAAAGGTTGAAAAGCCTTGGGGATAAAGGTCTTGGCCAAGAACTAATTAGGAAGAATAAGATGGGTGTATTACTTATTTTTTTGTTATTGTATATGTTGTTTCTAATTTTATCAGCTCACCCTTTATGTTTGTGTTTAGCGATGATCGTGTGATTCGTTACACGGGAGCAGATGATGATACAGGTGATGCTGAGGATGCTTAGGCGACCGAGTGAGGGCTAACTGGGATTAGAGCTAGGGATTTTTGTTATGCTTTTATTTATGATTTTGGATTTTGGAAATTGTAATGGTTTTTCCTAGTACCGGTTTATAGATTTTTGGCGCGATGTTTAATAATTTTAAATTTTCTGCGTTTGGGAATAATAATATTGCAACGTTTGTACTCCATTTTCTATATTTATTTATTTAATTAAGTAATAATCCTTAGGGATTTAGTTTTGGAATCTGTTTCCAATGAACTTGTATTAAATATAAGCTAATTTTGTTTTCCCTATTCCTTTTATAGGTATGCTTCTGGTTTACTTTTAGATGAGACGTGAAACAAGTAGTGAACACTCTTGATTCTTGAGATATCTTGTCATTGGAAAAATAAGGTGGAGAGATTGTCTAGCAAAGGTAAACGACCTTGGAAGAGATGGTTAGGTGTCTGTTTTTGAAATGCTTATAAGGATTGAAATTGGATTATTAGATGAGTTACCTAAACAAGTCCAGGGCAAATAGCTACATTTGAGAGAGATTGAAGCAATGGGAGTTGTGAAATGTAAATGCTTCTAAGAATCCATTTTTGGAACTTGAAATTGTATGCTTTCTTATTAAGTTAGAAAATAGTATTTAGGTTGTTCAGGAGCATTGCATGTAGCTTCCATTTTTTATTCCTTTGGTTTCCATCTATTCACTGTATGTTAAAAAATGTTATGGTTAAAAACTCACGTCAACTAACCAAATTTTTTCACATTTATCTCATATTGGCACCTGATAATGATTTTTGTTATAGTTTAAAATTTGAATGTTTCATTTATTTTTCATAATAGTCCGTTTCAACCTTATTTGAATGTTTTCATTTTTGTCACTAAAAAAATCGATTATTTAGTTAAAATGTAAAATATAAAATATATCAACATATTTAAATTTGGATAAAATTACATTAAAAAATATATAAAAAACTAAAATAACTAGACCTTGAATATTAATTATATATTTTTTTAAATTTATTATAAATTTTTTTTTGTGAAATTTTTTGCAAAAATAGTAGTAGAAAAAAATATACTTTCAAATTCAATTCCGCAAGAAAAAGTAATAGGAGATTAGTTTTTCAAGAAATTACTGCAAATCTAAAATGCGTAAGAAAATTACTTACAAATTTAAAATATGTAAAAAAGTTATTTGCGAAATTCACATTTAAATAATAAGTACTTACCGATTTTTAAATTGATTTTTTGCAAGAAAATTGTTGAGAATTTTTCTTTTATAAGAAAATTTACTTTTTTATGAAAAAATTTGTAAAAAGTTTTCTAGAAATTTTCAAATTTCATAATAATTAATTAATTACGAAGGTATTATCTACCGATTAAAATTCACAAGAAAAATAATAAAAAAGACTTTTTCTACACATTTTTGTAAAAAAATTGAAAAGTAAATATTTATAAAATATGAAAAATTCTAGTAGTGTTTGTATTAGTAAAAAATTAATAATGATAATAAAAATACATGAAAACAGTTTTTAAGGTTTTCTTGAAGAAATTAAACATGACAAATAACTCATAATTAAAAAATTCTTGATTACTTATCTTAGGATTTGAAAGAAAAGTGAAGAATTATATTCAACCATCCACACATCACTCACCACTTTGAGGTGCCAACATTTTGTGGCATAACCACAGAACCAAATTATATGGCTGATGGTAAAGACACAAATTTAATGCAGCGACATGGAGGTCACACAAAACCGTCAACTAACATGGAAGTAGGTAGACACAAAGTCAGAAGAATCTGGAATACCAAGGGCTTGTTTGGTTACGATATATAAAAACATATTTCAGTTTTTTAGTTTTGATAAGTATTTAGTTAAATGGTAAGTGAAATACATATGTATTTTAAGTAAAGAACGTGTTTTATAAAAATACAACACTCAATCAAACCACAATTCAACCACTGTGTTCAAGAGTGTGAAAGGAGAGAAGGAGAGAATGAAAATGAAAAAATTGGCTTTAAGTTTTAAGTATTTGAATTAACTTTTTATCAGTTCTATTTAAATTTTTTATACTTTTTAATTAAGTTTTTTCTTTAATTAGACAATTTATTAATTATCTTATTTCATTATTTTATTTTTTTATATTTATATATTAAAAATATGAAAATATACAATTAATATAAAATAATATTAAAATAATAAAATTATTTATTATTTTGTACTGATTATAATATTATTTTATTAATCATAAAGCTTATATTTAATCAAGATGACGTGATAAATAAAATATTATAATAAAAATTCAATTAAAAATATACTTTTTTTTGAAAATTTAGTATAAAAAACAATTGACAAATATTTAATTAAAAACATCTAAATTTACGAATGGCTAAAAATTTAACTAAGGAAAATATAGTGTAATAAACGGTTGATGTTTTAAGATAAAATTGTTGAGCGTTACAAAATAAAATTTGCAATATTTATTTACCTGTTTTATTTTTATATTATTAAATAGTATAATTTATTTATGATGGTATCCCTGAGAATCACTCCAATGAATGCTACGTGTAAGTTCCAATGAAAAGGCGCCACGTAAGATTGAAAGTTTGACAATGAGATGGGCATCGTGGTTGTGCAGCTGCAACAGTAGGAGTAGTAGTTAGCACCCTGTTTGTTTTGGTTAATACTTGAATTACCAAATTAATAATTTCTCATCCATCGCTGCTAAATCTCTTCTGATTCTTCTTCTCCGCCTTCACTTCACGCCCATAACCTAATCTCTACTAGTCCACTTTTCTCTCTCACCAAACACAATCCATTCATCATGGTTTGGGCAAACCCCAGACCCCTTCTGCACCTTTCGCTTCTGCTTTTGCCCTTCTTTTCTTCCTCAACCCAATCCCTTCGATTCGAACTCCAATCTGGTCACACCAAATGCATATCCGAAGACATCAAGAGCAATTCCATGACGGTCGGCAAGTACCTCATCGTTAATCCCAACGAGGGTCAACCTCTGCCCGATTCCCACAGAATCACCGTTCGGGTATTTTCATAAACCCCACTGCCAAAAATTGAAACTTTTTCGGTCCCAGTAGTGAATCGGATCCTGCTCTCTTGTTTCGTGTTAAATGGTAATCCTGTTCTTTTTATTTTTTAGGTGACTTCGTCGTACGGGAACAACTATCACTACGGGGATCGCGTTCAGACAGGGCAGTTTGCGTTCGCAGCAGCGGAGGCTGGAGATTACATGTCTTGTTTTTGGGCGATAGATCACAATCCCCCGATAACGTTGACTGTGGATTTTGATTGGAAAACCGGTGTGGCAGCCAAGGATTGGTCTAATGTTGCTAAAAAGGGGCAAATTGATGTGAGTAATCCGACACTACCGCCGTGTTTCTAGCTGTTAATTTTGGTGTTGAGTATAGTGGTATGGTTGTTTCTATGCTTAAAGATTTGGAAAAAAGATGAATTTGTTTTGCAAGATTTACTTGGTTGTTGCATAGTTTTCGTGAGAGAGCTTATTTGGACTGAATTCAGTGTTGCTATGAGGATCTCATGGCAAATAACTTGAAAGAGTTGGTTTTTAACCGAGTCAAATTACATAGTGTGATCCATGAAGGATCTCTTCTTTTAGGATAAGGTTTTTATTGTTGTTGTTGTGTTAGTCATGTACAACAAGGAAGTTAGAAGTCGAGTCTTTCAGTCAATCACCTAGCTTATGCTGCATATACTGACAAGAAATGAATGATCCTCTTTTTGTCATTTACTGCCTCAAGCTCAATCTAATCTGATCAATCAAGTAATGTCTGATTTCCCTTACCTGTGGTAGAGATCTGTATAGAACTAAAGATTAGTCTCATTGATGAAATTTCTAGTCATGGTAAGCTTATAGGGCATGATACGTTCCTAATCATGGAAGTCTTCTTACTGTTGTATAATGTGTATGTTGAATGGAAACCACATTCATCCATACAAATGTGTCACATATTTTCCCTACCTATAAATTTTTGTCTACCTGCCATTTATTTTATTTTTATAAGTGCTAGTCAGCTCTTTTTTTGGCTTATTCTCTGTTTACAAAATTGACTTTCTTGAATGATTGCATTATTGTTTTAATTTGTATTGTTCCTCCAGACTATCTATTTTCTGGAGTTTACTTTTCAGTCCGGTTGATGTCACTAAAATTTATGCCATATTCTTGAGCAAACCAGAACATACTCAAAGCCTTCCCATCCCTCCCATTTGTTGTTTGTTGCATAACTGAAGAGACTCTTTGATTTTCAATTACATTGCAAAAAGTTGTAATATTTGTTGACACAATGTTTGATAGAAGAAATAACAATTCTCATATCAATTTAATTCACCTATACCAGGTAATGGAGCTAGAGCTAAGGAAGTTGCAAGATTCTGTTGCTTCCATTCATGACGAGATGTTTTATCTTCGTGAAAGGTAACCAAGCATTGCCTGAAAATTCTTAATTGAATACGCTGGCATAGGAAAAGTAAATCAAACATTATTCTTGTTTGTGGAATTACTTGATTGGATGTTGTAAAATCATTATTCTTACTAGTTTGTGCTTTTTAATTTGCAGAGAAGAAGAAATGCAGGAACTGAATAGGGCAACCAATAACAGAATGTTCTGGCTGAGTTTGCTTTCGCTCTTTGTCTGCTTAGCAGTAGCAGGGCTGCAACTATGGCACTTGAAGACATTCTTCGAGAAAAAGAAACTTATTTGAAATTTTGTGATAGTTCTTACATTTTTCCTATGTGATCTTGTAAAATATTCCAGCATTAATTTATCCAGAGGATACGCATAACGGTAGTCAGTTTGATCTCAAAAATCACAAATATGTTCCTTTGTTAAACGCATATCAGGGTTATGGCAATACGACTTTCAAAGGAAATTTTGGCGTTCTTCGATCCAAGGTGCTCTTTATTGTGTTTTACAACAAGCCATTTAGCAAACATTTCGGTCCGTTTGGTAAAGAGGAGAAAGTTTGAGTACATGAGAATAGAAAAGATATAATGGAAATAGGTGAGAAAGAAAATATAAAATAGATGTATTTGATTTAAAGAGAAATATAGAAGAAAATAAAAGTAAAAGATACGAAAATGAATTAAGTTGTGGCAAATGGAGGGGAAAATATAAGAGGGTTTCAGTTTTTTGGGATTTTTGTATGGAGAGACATCTTTACTTCATATTGAGAAACGTCTAAACACTTGCAGCTCTTTCATGGTGTTTTGTTGAAGAACACAAAACTCGTATCTTGTGTTCTTTTCACACTCTATTCAAGGAGAACTTGTATCAAATTTTTATTGGAGAAACACAATTAGACAATTAAACGGGACAGATGATTTGCAGGCATCCTGAAAGTGTTGAAGTTCAATTTACCTTTCTTTGCTTAGATGAAAATTTTAAGAAAGCAATTTGTTACTTTTAGAGAATTTAAAAATATTTATAGCTAAATATATTGCTTAATAGAAAATTTTAGAAAAACGATGTTCCAAGAAGTTATAATGTGTTTGGATAGAAATTTCATAAAATGATAATTGATTTTTTAGACTATCTAAAATATGTTATGAGGAAATATGATTTTTGGATAAGATAATTAGAAGTTTATGAAAAATATATTTTAATCATTCAAAATTCCTTAAATATTTTCTAAAAAATGAATATTAAGAATTGGAAATATTTTATCCTCTTTCATTTTTATTTCTATGTTTCTTAAAAAAAAAAAAAAATTTATTCTTTTTTTTTTTTTTTTTATTTTTTTTTTTTTTTTTTTTTTTTTTTTTTTTTAAAAAAAAAAAAAAATCTATGCTTCTCTCTTTTTGTTCTATTTCTTTGTTCTTTTCGATATTTATTTTATTAATTTATTTCTTGTTTGAGTTCAAAATATATCATGTAAAATCTTTTAAAAAGTTTCAGAAGTTCATGAACTCGATCGCGAAGGAAACTAGTCTTCCAAGATTATGAACAGAGAAAAATGTGTCTACAAAAGACACTTCGATACCAAAGTCAGTCTGAAATGTTAGAGAAAACGTAATCATGTACTTTATAAAATGTACCTCTTATACTAGGGTTTATTAGTCTTACCTAGTTGGACTTTAGTTAACCTAATTACCTAGTAATCAAATTGAAATAATTAACCTTGGATATACATGCTTTGAATGATAGTCTATACTAACTTGACTCGGTAGCATAGTTCGAGTACATGTCAGTCTACAGGACCGACATGTACTTGGCTGGACCATGTACCATATAGGGTACCCTAGCCATGTGTAACACTATAGCCCCCGTATACCTTAAGGGGTATATGCTTACATATATTGAAATTACACGATTACTTGTTAGCATGTTACTCCAAACAATGGAAACTCATTTACATGGTGAAGGGATGTAAAGAAAGTATGCAGAAACGAAGGTCAAAAGGGATGGTTTAATGAAAAAACTAAAAGGAATCTTGGTAACAGAAATGAAGTAAGGTTCAGACATCCGGAAGGAACAACAACAGAGGTCATTGTGTACCAAGTTTAATATTTTATTCATAATATCATAACAGAAATTGGATACTGTTAGTTAGATAAGAAAGTGGGAAGAAGGAATATGGAGGTGGAGCTTTATAGGAGAAGAGAGTTGTTTGTCAGGGAAAAGGAATGTCTAAGTAAGGTGGAGGAGATTCTAAAAAGGGTGGAAATGAAAGAACAACTGCAAGATGAGTGGAAATAGAAAGCAAGCATGGGTGGTCACTATACAATGAAATATGCTTATGGAGTACTACAAGGGCAGCAAGCTACATAGAAAAGTTAGAAAGAAATATGGAAGACAAAAGTACCACCAAAGGTAAGATTTTTTTTTTTTTCTTCTGAAGAATGATTAGAAATTGGCTTCCATGAACCAAGGAACTAGGTAGGAAGCAAAAATGCTTAGATTGTTCAGTTTAGGATTACACGTAAAAGGTGGGCCTACCTTGTACCATATATATAATATATGTATCATTGCACGAAGAAAATGATTACAGTTTAATTTTAAATTGTATGTTGATAAGATTTTAATGTGAAAGATTAAAGTTCAATAGGTAATATTTAAACTACGGAAGGAATAAACTTTTTGCTGTAAATAAAATACACTTTGTGCAAAAAGAAAAAGAAGAAAGGTTTTAAGCAGGAAGTACGATTGGAGCTGGTATTTGTTCCTGACGGTCTTTACATCTACAACTTAAAACAACAATTTTTCCCCCACTTGAATTCACGTGAAACCACCAACAAGAAACTGCTACCAGAAATGCAATCCCAAAAAAGTTGATAGCATCTAATACCAAAGGAATTGGTAAGGCAAAGTGAAACTAATATTAGGTGGAACATAAAACAACGGATTGCATGAAGTGACCTACTTACTCAATTAGTTTGTACACTTGAAACGCTTTTACACATAGGCAACAAATTGTATACAATCTCACTTGAATGAGACGAGAGCTTAAATGTGATAAAAATACTAGAAACCAAAGGCAGGCAATTAAAATCACCTGTTCTGCTCATTAATCCAAACAGTTGAAAACAAGTATTGACTTTGCAGGATTTCCAGTTGGCCCAATCACTCCATAAATGCGGCAGCAAACCAGATGGTAGTGATAAATAAATCATCTGAGTTTCTGAACATAATAAATGCTATTAGACATTTAAGATGCAAACAAATGCCAGTGATGATCTGAATGTAAATTCTCCTTGATCTTTTCAAGACGTTTAAGGATCTCTAAGAAGGGTGGTCTCTGATTCACGTCATGAGCCCAACACTGCTCCGTTAATCTACGAACATGAAAGGCCAAAGTTCATTAGATTACTTGTATGATCCAGGGCTGCTCTAAACGAAATAAATGTTTGCTTTCTATAACTTCTATTAGTCTAATTTACAAAGCATACCAGAACCTCTAGTGAAATAGTCAGAAAGAAAGAGTTAAATCGTATTAATGCTAGTCAACTGGTGGTTTGTGAAGTTAGATGTACTAAACAGCAATAGTAAGCGTTGCCAAGGTTGCTCCATTTATGGTGAAGGTTGGCAAAATAATAACCATTATTGACCATCCCTTTAAGTGTAAAGGTAAAAAATGGGACAATAAAACTAATGTCTTTCGTGACATTTGGGCAAATATAAATAGCAACCCTAGCAATGGCGTATCGCATGGCTTTAGATATCATAGAACATTTAAACACACCCTACTAGAGTATGTACAGTTGAAAATTTTCAAATCAAACCAAATAGTAACAAAGCAAAGAGAAGAAATCAGTCCTAAGTCAGATGTTGAACAAATGGGAGGTCAAACTGACAATGTCAAGGATATGATCAATTTATGCATTGCTCTGAGATGAAGTATCTTCCTCTAATGGAAGCGTCTTGTAAGTCCGTTTATAAGACCCATCTAAAGTAGGTGGACTTCTGACAGTAACGATTTTAAGATATACGCCAGGACATCACGAAATACATTTGACTTTTTTTAAAGTAATGTAAAGGACCTACTCTCTCGAAAGCTTCAGCTATAAGATGCAAGCCTAGAAATGATTTATACATCTCAAACATGGTTTGTTAAGTGAAAGCCATTTTATACGTCTCAAATTTAGAAGAGCTACCTTCCAAAATAGAGACCTAGAAAAATGAATGAAAGAAATTTATCATAAACGACTTACTCTTGCAATTCATTGATATAACCCTTTGACCGAAATGAAGGCCTTTGACCCTCAGCAGCACGTTTTGCTCCATCATAAGGCTCGAGATTCGCAAAAGGTGGTTCACCTTCAAGCATCTGCATGAAATAAAGGTATCATGCATTACAATTAGCTCAAATTGTATAAGATAAAATTTCTGTATTTAAGCAAGCGGAATTACCTCATACAAAATCATTCCAAAGGAGTACACATCAACCTTCTTATCATATCTCCGATGTTTGAAAACTTCAGGAGCCATGTAGCGGTCTTTTTTCATCCCCAAGGAAAAAAAATTAAGTTTTGCATAAGAATGGATACTAATATTATAAAAAAGAAATTCAGAGAATACTCACAGCTCCCAGTTTCACCGGTCATCTTGTATACATCATGAGAACTCTGGACAGTGATAAGCTTACTCAATCCAAAATCTCCAACTTTTAAATGGTCGGCACTAGTATTGACTAAAAGAACATTCCTGAAATTTTAGAAAACAAACTTCAACATATAATACAGAGGCTTCTTAATTCCAGCTGAATGTATGTAAGACAAAATTTAGTCAACCTAGTTTCTTCAATTTGTTTATAAGCCATATGATAAGGACCCAAACATTGGGAAACTCACCATAAAAACACGACATTAAGGAGAGAAAACAAAACACTTAGATATTCTATTGAGCATCTCATACTACTCAATGTGGGATTAGGCATTTGATAATATCTAAGTCCTTATCATAGCAGCATCCCAAAGAGTCAACATCTTAGCGGGTTTCACCCTACAACCCTCAAAAGCTAAGCAGCTTTCACTCTACAACACTTTGGTCCTTTATTGATATCTACAACCACCTCTGATACCAATACATAAACACCCAAGAACTTGGAAATTTACTCTCAAAAGTTATCTACTAAGGAAGGAAGATCCAAACATTTAAATACTCAAACAGGTATCCTATACTACTTGATGTAGGACTTAGGCACCTCATAATAACCAAGTCTTTATCACAATACATCTTGAAATGCAGTCATAGCATGTTGTCCATAATAACCAACTTACCTTGGCTTTAGGTCCCGATGAATTATGACATTTGGTTCATTGTGAAGATAGGCCATTCCTCTGCAAAACAATATCAACAAAATATTCTTTAGCATATTGATCAAATTAAGTGAAAATGTATGTAAACAGATTCCTCTAGATTTACTAATTCAATTATCTGTGTTGATAAAATACAGGTTGATGTCAAATTAGCTTAGTTATACACTGGCCATATTATTTGATGGAGATCAAGAAGGCTAGCCAAAGCCAAATACAAGTGATGGATTGGTAATTCTTGTTGGTCCAGGTCCAATGAAAAGAGATTGTACACCTATGGGAGCTAAAAGACCAAAGCAAACCTAGAAGCTATAATTCGTAAAACAAACATGGATAGCGATGGGACAGTATGGATCTTCACGATGAAGCTTTGGAAGACTAAATGGAGTAGTTTAGGCTATGTTTGAAAGTAAAGCATAACTTAAATAATTAGTTGAAATTAATGAGTCTTGAACAATCGATAAGGTCTAATTTGAGCTAGTAATAGTTTAGGATTTTCTTTTGCCAGTTGGTTACGGATTTTAGGTTTGTTTCTTTGTCTTTTATTTTAATTATGACCAAATTTTTATTGGTTATGTTTTGCCCATGTAAAGTAAGAACAAGATTTATTTTTGGAATTGAACATTAATTTGAATAAGAAGTTTCAAATTCTCTTCTCCATTAGAGTTTCTTTTCTCCTTAGGGGTTGTAAACTTCTACTAGCACTCGAGAGTGATTCTTGTGGTAAGTTCCTCACCTTTGAGTCCATGACAGCAAAAATTCTAATGGGGTCAAAGTTTACCATTTCTGGTTAGTTGGTGAGCATTATTGTGGGATTTAGGGATTGCAGTTAGACATAGTCGGGATCAGATTTCAATTGAAGACTTGCTTCTGTGTTGTCCACATTGATGAAGGATTGACCCCAACCAAGGATGAAGACACATGCTTAAGAAGACTAAGCATGTTTAGAAAGGAAGTTCACTAATCCTTCATCCCTTTTCATTTGTGTTTATTATTTTTGATTCCCAAAGTTGACTTAGTTGAATCAACTTTAGTTGACTTGTT
>Ga0209589_1006721_pt1 | contig 18887 bp, 9 predicted proteins | sample CowpeawhiteBW_FD_187525 | JGI IMG/M metagenome (GOLD analysis project Ga0209589, IMG submission 187525) | Root nodule microbial communities of legume samples collected from California USA - Cow pea white BW (SPAdes) (version 2) | ecosystem: Host-associated > Plants > Roots > Nodule | place: USA...
GTTTATCTAACGTTTCAAGCGCATTTCATGATAGTATTTAAGTTAACATTGAAGCAAAAATGTGTTAAACAGTATAAATAATTTAAATACTATCATGAAATGCGCTTGAAATGTCAGATAAACTTAACAAAATTTGGTTAAAAGGACTAAATTCACGCATTTTAGAAGATGAAGGACTAAATTGATCAAAAGTTTTGATGAGGGACTAAACCCAAATTTCGCTCAAACTTGAGGGACCAAAAACATATTTAACCCTTCCTTTTTTTTTTCTGTTTTACATCATTTTGGTGTTAAGAGTTAGATTTCTACAAAATATAGCTCATCTTGTCTTAATTTCTTATGTAGTTCATGTTTAAGGTACTTTAATTTTATTTTATAATATATGTCTAATTTCCTCTTTATTGATATAATAGATAGATAATAGATACTATTTTTCAATTATATAATTATATTAATTTTCCACCTTTTAATTAATTGCTTATAAAAACAATAGTGCTATAAAAATAATAAAATTAAAATATCTTTTAATATAATAAAAATATAAATATAGATTCATATATATTTTGTTAGTGGTAATAATTTTTTTAGAGAATGTAAACAAAAATATGCATTGTCAAAAGTCAATTAAATTAAGTTACATAAACTTCATAAAAGTGTTGATCCATCTTCCTCTTTTTAATAATTTTTGTTTAACTTTTATTTGGTTTTATTACCACGATGCCCCAATCCTGTGCAACTAGGAGCTTTTAGGAATCTGGCTCCTGAGATCGATCTCGAGAAGAAGAAGAAAGAGTTTGCAGATTCCAATTCCCAAACAATGAACCCCAATCCAACACCCTCGCCATACATCAGGTTTTTCACCTTTCATCGACATACGTTCTCACATTTTCGCTCTCACTATTTACCAGTACTGCATCGCTTAATTCCTCAACATTAATTACGTGCTCATTGTAAATCTCCATTGGATCTCCCTAATTTTGACGCTTCATTTGATTCGATTCTTAATTGAACGCTATTGTTTTCTATAACCTGTTTTTGATTTTGCGGATGTTGAATTATTGGCCAAACGTGACTTGGAGCGCAAGATTCCGACATGGATGAATCATGAATAATTGTTTTACCTTTTTTTTTTTTTTCAGGAATGGTGGTGTTTAATGCGTAGTGGAAAATGCAACGTGCGCAGACTGCCGAGGAACGTTTGTTGGAAAAAGCGGTGAAGGAAGAATGCGCATGGGAGAATCTTCCCAGGCGACTTCAACCAGTTGTGTCATCAAAAGAAGAATGGCACAAAAGGTTCAATGAAATTTATGTATTTACTTTAACAGCTATTTTTTATATTATCATGATTCATTGTTTAATATTATAGTTAGTACTCAGAAGTTAGTAGCTACCGTAGTTAGTTATCTCCGTTGATAAAGGGTTTGAGGAGATGCTTGAAAGAGCTTTAGTAGAGTTTATTTCGACTGATTGAAATAGTTTAATAGATTATGGCTTTTGTAAGTATTTTTTTGGTTTATTTCAGTAAGTTTCAGGTCGACATAATGATACAATCTCTCATGTCCTAGTTAAGAATTTCTTGAATAAAAACTTGATTAACTTATTTGGCTAAATTTACTATTTAACACTACTGCTGTACATTGCCTGCCTATGTTTTTCTGAATAATTGAAAACTATTGAGTCAAAGGTGGAGAGCCCCCGTAACTTTAAGATAGCATTGCAGTTGGAAACTTGGCATCTCAGCTTTTTTTGCTCGGCTCATGTCCTTTTTTGTGGCTGTTTTTTTATAAAGGGTTCAAAGGGATTGGCGAGTTTTTCTGCACTTTTGTATAATTCCTATAATTATAAGACCTTTTCAAATAAGTTTTATTTTGTTTTCTGTAAACAAAATCAAACCAAGTTCGTAAGTTTTAAGATATCATGATTTTTTTCATCCAGTAGGTTTGTGTGTGAAGAGGTGGGATTGAACACTAGTTCGTAAGTTTTATCACTGAAACTGTAGTACTTGGACAGGTCAATTGTGAAGAATTTCTTGTGTATGTATGGTCATTGCTTGAAAAAGGACCTTTTCATTTTTGGTGGTAAGAAACATATGTTTTAACTTTTGAAGGGGAGTAAATTTTCAAAGGAATTAGGAAAGCTTTCGATTTTCAAAGGCCGTAATGACTTTAACTAGGAAGGAAACTAATATTTATCACTCGGAATGAGAGTCTTATGATATTGGAATCTGCTTTGAGATCAGAGCTACCTCAAGTACCAAAAGGGAGAAATAAAAAAATAGACTTAATTATCAAATACTACGAATACTTATTTATAATAGCGTAATGCACACCTTGTTATCCTTGAGTATTAAACATTACCAGATTCTTAACAATTTCCTATTAAAACCTACCTAACTCATACTTCCTATTATTGAGAAAAGATAAAGGATGCTTCTAATATTCCTTTTGGGCCTAATTGTAAGAATGAGTTGGCCGTATCAGACAGCAATCATCATTTATAAGTTTTTTATTTTCTATTTTAAAATCAGGTCATAAGTCAAAATGTGATGCTTTCCATTCATTTCAGGGTTCATGTCTTCGTTTCTTGAATAACTTTTTCCAGTAAATACATGATTATAATTCTGCTTTCTCTATTATTGACCATGTAAATTTTATGCAGGATAATCGAATACTGCATAAAGAAGAGACTTAAATGGGAAGATTCTTTTTCTCGTAAACTTTGTAAAGAACATGAATATTATGAAGATATGATGCGCTACTTGCAGAAGAATCTAGCTGTATGTGTTGTACAGAATGTCTGTTACTCTGTTTGATTTCTCCAATTGAAATTTGAAATTGTATATCAAATGCACTTTTACAAAACTTTATATACATATGTCCAAATCCACACGGATCATATTAAAGAATTTTTGTAGAGAAAATTTTCAAAACCGAATTCTGACGTTGTGACTAAAAATAAAACATAATGTCCTCAATTTTAGGATAAGGTTTTAATAATAATTTAATCATACTATTACATTATGGTTTTATGAAAGAATTGTTCATCCTCTTCCTCAATATTTAAGAACTAATGACTAACTATTCCTAGATATTGGGGGCCATTGTTATGTTTTATTTTCTGTCTTAGGTCGTCTGCATTTAATATTCATATTCTCCCTTGCAGCTATTTCCATATCATCTGGCGGACTATGTATGCCGTGTAATGAGAGTAACACCTTTCAGATATTACATTGATATGCTTTTTGAAGTGATGAAAAATGGTAATTTTCCCTTCCAATTCCAACTAAATTAATTTCATGAATATTGTGTTTAACTAACTCTTGCTATACATAGCACAAAATTAGGCCTTTTTCTTTTCTTGTTATTATATTCTAGAGAGAAAAAAACTGTGCTGGCCAATAAGGAGTAGATAATTTTGTGGCATTTGCATTTGCACTAGTCTTTTATTTCATTTACACTATCAAATATTTTATGTATTGTGCAGTTATTTTTAATTCCAAGTAAATCGTAAGAAAATACGAATGGATAGAGAAAAAACATAGAAAAATGTCTAAAATTGAGGGAGGTATGTATATTTAGCTTGGGTAGTGTAAGCAAAAAAGTACATCTTGGAAGTGGAAAATGTTTCGTATTATAATGAAGATATGCATAAAGGAGCTTGGATTTAAAAGTTAAAATAAGGGAAGTTAATAAAAGTATTTTTAAAATTAAACCAGTATGTGATCAAGGCACCAAATTCAAGGCTTTATAGTTGCTAAACCATAGCCAAATTGATATTATTAATGTAATAATTATAATAGAAAAAACAAATAATTAATATTTAAGAAACATGATATCATAATTTTATAACATCAAAAAACTAGAAATAAAGCACCAGTTTATATGTTTTAACACTAAAAAAACATAAAAAAGTTCAAATAAATGTATTATACTATTCAGGTCAAAGTTTGACACAAATATAACAATGTCCATTAGAAATAACAATAATCTTAGGTTCATTTTTTTCATTTTTTAAAGAAAAAATGACTTTGTATTAAGTTTTTTTACTATCTATTGTTGGCCGGATTTTTAATGGTTTCTTTGCCTGCCATTAATCCAATTCAATTTTCAAAAGAGGAGAGTAGAGAGAGCGATTAAACTTCTTTGACATATTTTTCTATATAATAAAGGCATAATTAAATCATGTTCAGAAGTTCCATATTATACTTGCATTACCTTTTGCTTGATAGTCTGAACTCTGAAGGTAGATTAACTTCTAGACTAGTAAAGGTTTGTTTGGTGGAAGCTGGCCTTTAGAAGTTTACTGCTTGTTTCAATTATTTGCAGAGCAACCTTATGACCGCATCCCGAATTTTAGTGCTGCAGATGCTTTAAGACTTACAGGAATCGGGAGAAATGAATTTATTGATATAATGAACAAGTGCAGGTCTAAGGTACTGCATAGATTTGCATGTACGTTACACTTAAATGTATCTTCAATACTTTGGATTACATGTAAGTTACTGTATACGTATTTGTGCTTGTCTAATTACCTACAGCAATCCTGCTTCATATATTATCTTCTATTCTCTCTCTATGTATAAAGGGCTATGTATAAGGGGAAATTATAACTTAATAATCAGGACACCACTTGAATCATTTTAATAAAAGAAATATATGACAATAGGTCGTCAACAAAGAAAGAATACCAGAGTATATTTTTCAATTTAAAAATTACAATTGTCAAATGGTTTTAGATTGGAGTATATCATAACTCATTTATACAAAGGAACATATAAATAAAAATATTTTATTAGAGAGAAGTGATTCCTAGACATAAGACAAAATTATAAAGAATTAAAATTAAATCACAGGACAAATGTATGACTTTTTTTATGTGGCCGTGTCATCATTTAGGTTTTAGATGCTGGCAAGTCATACACAGGCATGCATTATTAATATTTGTAACATTACTTAGGAAATATAGTCTATGATTCTTTTCTAAACCTTTTGTGGAATATAAAACCAGGATAATTAGAGAAGCAGTAGAAAGAGAAGTAGAATTTGGAGAAAGAAGGAGAAAGGTGGTTTCTTTCTTGTCTGCACATATACAACTTTGACCAGACTTGCAGCAAGCATGATGAACCATCGTATCAATTTGTATTATCTTTGTTTTGTTCTTTGCATATTTAAATTTGTGAGTTCACTGGTTTTACTGCTATTGTTTGGATAATGATTTGAATTTTCAGTATAGCCTAAGTTAGTGTTGGTTATGCCTTTATGATCAAAGGTAGGCTTGCAAATTTGTATGAGTCATGTCTCACCAAGAAATTGCTCTTTTGGAATATCCAGAAAATAATGTGGAAACTGAACAAGTCGATAGTAAAAGAACTTTTGCCTACTCAACCTGTGGAGTTTCCAATTGAACCGTGGTGGGGAGTTTGCCTTGTGAACCTTACCTTGGAGGAATTTAAGGTGGGGTATGTCCTTCACCCTTATAAAACAGTGGAGCTTCACTTATTATGTGGCTAATTGGTAATAAGAATAACATGGAATACTATAATAATACACCTTTACGCTCTTCAAAGCGAAATCTCATGTTGTACTGATAAAGATTGAACCCATGTTTTAGTAGGGTTAATATGAAATTTTACCCAGTAATAAAGAATTTTATATATTGTTTGTAGCCTAGTATTCCTCATAACTTTTTTGGCTTAATTCCTTTTGTCGATTTATTCTCTACTTTTCTTCTACTTTATAGAAACTCTCGAAGGAGGAAATGGCCGCAATAGACAAAGTCTGTTTGGATGATGCAAATTCATTTGTCACGTTTGATTCTCACGTTATAAGGGGTCTATGCAGACGGGGACTGGTATATTTTGATGTTCCTGTTTATCCACACGACCGGTTTAAAGGTTTGTTCTATGGCTATTTTTTCCTAATATTTTCTAATATCTTACCTTTGTCGCTGTCCTTTCCAAGATCTGAGTTTATTTTTTGAGCTTCATAATCTGGACAAAGGTAGTTCATCAGCTCCGTTTGGTGACTTCGGTCTAGATTTAGGCAAGTGATCACAAAATTCAAAAAGTTAACAGATTTGTTTATGGCGGCTTGATTAAACTAAACCAAACGTATTGAAGGCCTAGTTTGATTTTTTAAATTCAACATGATGAACCTGGTTTTTTCATAGTTACATTTACAAGAATAACATGATCAACACTTTCTCTTTTTTGGCAGTTTCCTAAAAGGAATGAATCGGGATAAATTTTTTTCACAAATTCTCCTTTCCTGTTCTTAACTTTCACAGTTTCTTGATTTATTTCTTCCTTTCTCCTTTTTCACTTTCACACACATCCTGAATGATGAAATATATCCAGTGAAATTGAACCTCAATTGTTAACACGTTTTATTTCATATAAATATCAATTTGAAGAAAAGTTCTAAATATAATACCCCAATATGGTCAAGTTTGATCCTTAGCCTCCAATATTTCAAATTGAAAAAGAAGATTCGTAGCAGAAAGTGGTTATCATTAGCTTGTAAAGAAATTATGTAAAAGATGGATTGTATTTAGTGTTTGAACCGAATAAAAACCCCTTAGAGATTGAATTAAGCCACATAAACCTAACACAACATGAAATTGAGCAGGAGTGAGCTGAGTATATGACGACTTGATGTGTCTCAACACAGAATTTCTAACCAAGTCTAGGATTACTGACTAGTTTTGTAACTAATAACATTTAATTAAATAATAGTTTTCTTCAATTGTTGACATTGTGGTTATTAATTATGTGATGTTACATGTTATGACTGAAGTAACATAGTGCTCGTATCTTTATCAAACTTAATACTCAAAAATGGTTGGAGTTGTCCTGCCTTTAAACATGACAAGGAGAAGACACCAATTCTGTTTACAATTCCATGCATTTGGTCTGTATTGCCGCTGTACCATGCAAGAAGAACAAATAAATAATGCCTTTCATTTACCTGAACGAGAAAGGAAAAACCCGTAGTATTTCTCAGTAAGAAGTTTCTCATACTACAAAAACTATTTAAGAAACCGATTTCTTTCAACAAATGTTTTCACACACGCGGATATGTAATAAATTCTCTTACCTCGGATATTAATACTGAAAAAAGAAAGTTACCTGTGAAGGATTTTAGCATATATTAGTTAAAACCTGTGTAATTTATCCTTTCCTCTCTATCTTCACAAACATACCAGGCAATGAAACTTGAGCCCTCAAAATTTGTCATGCTAAGGCCCGACTTTTTCTGTTTTATTTTTTCTAGGAAAATATTTTAATTAAAAATATTTAAGAAATTTTAAGATAATTATGGCTTTCATGAAACTTCCAAAACAAAAACATTATTTTAATATTTTTCATGATATATAATAGACATTGTAAAAAAACTGTAAAAAGTTATTCTTGTTCTTTAAGTGAATGATGAATGGAGTCTTATATTCCTCAGGATTGATTAAATGAAGATATCTATAAAGGAAAAACAAAATTAAATGAGCTACATCTAATTAAATTTCAATTGATACAAATGGATAAAAAGTAGTGGATATATATTATAATAGAAATTTATCCCTGCTGTCGGTAATATATAACTACGCAGGTGTAGTTATAAATCTAAGGGTGATTAAATTTTAAAAGGAACTTTAATTTAAACCAAAACAAATCTTTTGTACGGTCAAGATTTTGTTCTGTGACGATATGTAATACGTTATTTTCAAAGGCTGTATCTTATAAATCTGTCACTAATATTTATGTTTATGTTCAGTTTCAAAGCTTGAAGGATTTGTTTCCAACAGGGAGCAAACTTATGAAGATCCTATTGAAGAGTAAAGTAGTTGTTTCATTCTGTGTTTCCATCAATTTTGTTCAAAGAGCTTATTTATTTCAATATAGTTGGACTCTAATTTTAGAGATTTTTTTTCTTTCAGGTTGTTGTATGCAGTTTTTGTAGTTTCAAATGAAAATGTGACAGTTAGTGACTTGGCAACAACCCTACAGGCTGACTTATCACAGCTGCAGGCTGCTGCTGCTTTTGTGTGTAGATTGGGATGGGCAACAAAAGTGATTGATCCAGGATCTATTATTGGAGATTCAACCATACTTGCATCTCCTATGAGTACAGTTAGCGACGAAGATGGTTCTGTTGCTGGTCAAAATCATGATAATACGCCTTTAGAGAATGACTCCATTCAACAAGCTGATACCTCAGCTTCAGGGAACCATGCATCTCGTTCTTCCTACACTCGTGTTGCTTTCATAGTTGATGCTAATATTACATCCTACCTTATGATGGGATCTGTTTCACCAGGTTTATATATACCCGTCACTCCTTGATTCGTGAAGCTTGAAGTTTAACTATTTGATATAATTTTCAGAATTATTTTTTGGGTTAAATTATTCATTGTATCCTTTTTGTTGTGCCCATTTTAAGTCTTAGTTTCTATACCAGAAAATTATAGGTTTTAATCCTCATATAATTTTTATAGATACGACAGTTTATGTATCGGATTTATACCATAAAAAACCTAGTATTAGTGCTCGCCACAGTTACCAAAACTTTACTCTTACGAATATGTAAGGATCAAAACTTAATTTTCTCGTAGGGACTAGAATTTTAAAGGGTTGTCTAACTTATCTCAAGTAAATATGGAATTGAACAATTTCATTCAAAATTATTGGTATAATTCTCTAATATACTTAAATATGATTGGTTGCAAGTATTAATTGTATTTATTTTTTGGATGGGTTGCTTATAGCATTTTTACTTGAGATAAGTTATTCAGAGGAAAACTTAAAATAAGACAGTCAGTCACAGGGACTTAGTGAAGAGTTTAACTGTTTTGTCAAAATATAAGTTATATTATTCTTGAAGGCAATTTGGATGAAATGAATTCTGCTACTCATTACGGCGTCTGAGTTGGTTTATCTTCTTGTTTGTCGCCAAACTTGCAGGCCTGAAATCTCATGCTGTTACACTTTATGAAGCGGGAAAATTGGGTCATACGAGCATTACTGATCTTTGCAAGGATCTTAGTACCCTGGAAGGTGCAAGATATGAGGGAGAATTACAGGAGTTTGCAAATCATTTATTTAGTCTGCGTTGTGTCTTAGAATGTCTTCAATCAGGTGGAATAGCTACTGATGAAGAAGAGGGAGGTTCTGATAACCTGAACATGATTACATCAACCAATGATGGGCCAAGTTCTGTGATAGCTGAAATTTTGGATGAAAAATCAGAAGAGTCTGGTGTTTTACAAACTGTGATTAGTACTGAGGAGTTAATAAATTCTGTTTCAGAGAAATTCGTGGAGGCTTCAGTGTATAGTGAAGGTGTTCCTAGTAGTAGTGGGATGGATGATGAAACTCATTCCAGTACTTTGGAGGAAGGAAGTGATCCTCACATTCAGGAAGCTGACAAAGGTGTTCCTAGTACTAGTAGTGGGATGGATGATGAAACTCATTCCAGTACTTCGGAGGAAGGAAGTGATCCTCACATTACTAGTAGTGGGATGGATGATGAAACTCATTCCGCTACTTTGGAGGAAGGAAGTGATCCTCACATTCAGGAAGTTGACAAGTCACACACAAGTTTCCGTGAGAATGAGAAACTACCAATGTTTGAAGCTGACAAGTCCCACACAAATTTCCATGAGAATGAGAAACCAGCAGTGTTTGAAGGTTCGGATGTCAAGATAGAAATACTGAAAAGAAGAAAGATATATCGTGTGGATCTTCTCCGTTCTGAAAGTTTGGCTTCTCTTACACCAACTACTCTTGATCGTTTGTTTCTTCGTGACTATGGTATACTTGTGTCCTTAGTGCCTCTCCCCCCTTCATCAATTCTTCCTAAACCTACAGGACCTGTTCATTTTGGTCCTCCTGCATATTCTTCCATGAGTCCATGGATGAAATTGGTATTATATTCAACTGCAGGTAGTGGGCCTCTATCAGTTGTTTTGATGAAAGGCCAATGTATGCGCTTGCTTCCTGCTCCATTGACTGGTTGTGAGAAAGCCCTTATATGGTCTTGGGATGGTTCCACTATAGGAGATTTAGGAAGGAAGCTCGAAGGAAACATGGTGAAGGGAAGTATACTTTTGCATTGCTTAAATTCACTTCTTAAACATTCAGCTGTGCTTGTGCTGCCGCTCAGTAGATTTGATCTTAATCAATCTGGAAAACTTATTACTTTGGATGTTCCTTTGCCTTTAAGAAACGCTGATGGATCAATTGCCTCTGTAGGAAAAGAGTTAGGACTAGATGATGAAGAGGAATATTTTAAGCTGAATTCGCTGTTGAATAATTTGGCAAACAAAATGGAACTGTGGACAGTTGGTTATGTTCGGCTATTGAAACTATTTAACGGAACTAAATCAGACCACTTCTCTTCCATAGAGAAATATGAATGGGTGCCATTGAGTGTGGAATTCGGGATACCACTATTTAGTCCAACGTTGTGCAATAGTATATGTAGAAGGATAGTTTCGTCTAAGATACTTCAATCTGGCTCATTTGGCGAACACCATGATGCAATGCAAATCTTAAGGAAAAAGTTACATGACATTTGTGCTGAGTACAAACCAACAGGTCCAACTGCAAAGCTTCTTTACCAGAAAGAGCAAGTTACAGGACAACCTATGGACCAAGCTAGGGCAACATGGAATCCACTTATTGATATTTCTCCCGCTTCAGGGGTGGTATTGAGCGTGCGTCAGAGGTTAAAACTTGCTAACCAACAAAGCAGCCAAAATGAAGTGTTGTGCTGTGATGGCAATGTTCTTAGGTTTGTTGCTGAATTCCTATTAATCCGATGCTTAAAGTTATATATGTTTTCATTAGATAAAACTCTATTTGCCTTGTCAAACACAAGACAGAAAGAATGCTTTTCGTAACTTGGATTTTCTAATCATCTAAAGTCTCAGAAAGTGTGTGCTCTTGCATGGTGCATGCAGATCTTACGCATTAACTCTTCCTCATGAAGCTGCCACGAAACCAGTTAAAGAAACCCCTGAAGCCAATAAGACAAAACCTGAACCAGAAGCAAATGATAGTAAAGAAGCAATCCTTCCTGGCGTTAATCTTATTTTTGATGGTTCTAGGTTGCTTCCATTTGATGTAGGAGCTTGCCTTCAAGCTCGCCAACCTATATCCTTAGTAATGGAGGCAGCTGCTGCCTCAGCACATGTACCATTCAAATAGATATGCAGTCATTAATCATTATTGACTACTCCACTTCAAATCTTTGATACACGTGAATGGGGATGCTTGCTAGTAACTCATGTTTAATGGCAATGTGTACTTCTTCAAGATTGATGGCAGTTAATGAGCGCAGACTTGGCCTCAGATTTGAGGTAAATGTTCATTGCTTTTCTTATAATGGTTTGTGTTTTTCTTCTTCAGTGGCATGTCCATAATGCATGTTTTTTGTATCTGTTCCAGATTTTGCTAGATCAAGAAATTCAATCAATTAGAGCTGTGAAAAGAGGAAATATGTTATACAATGTATATATACATATATATATTTTAGGATTTTTTTTTCTCCTGTCAAATTTGAGAAAAATTTATCCATTGGAAATTCGTTCTTTCTTTCATCTTACATGTACTCATCAGTTGTCTTTTACCTCAGATTTTTCTCTGTTTATTGTTCATTTGTGCTCTCTACTGCTTTGTAGATTTTCGAAACAAATTAAAGGGATGCCAAATACGAGCACCACGTGTAATTAATAAGGATAAATTATGTATTGATGTTGGTCACCTGGGATAATCAATTTACTTTACAATATAATAAATTACCTTTTTCCATTTTAGCTTTCAAAACTATTATTCTAAAATAAAAATATTGTAATGTAAGAAGTGAGAGTCTACCTTTAATTTAGTTATTTTGTAAGAACTGAAAGGATAAAACTAAATATATTATAATGTCAAAACCTATTTAATCTTGCCATTAATCTTTTTTTTCCAAAATTTATATAGACAAAATGTAGTGATTTTTAGATTTTAGATTTTTTTTTTCGGAACTTAAACTAATATTTATTTTGGAAGAACAAAAAAGGTATCTTCAAATTTGAAGACAAGAAAAATATATACACCATTTTTACAAGGGATAGAATTAGAACCAGAATACATTTAGGCATTTCTATTTGAATAATGAATTGAGAAAAACAAAATTATTAGTTTTATTTTCCTCCAGATGCAATCAACTTTCCTGACTATTTGAACCACCGGGCTAATGATCACAATCGCTATGTTTATGAAAAATTTAGGGAAAATTATTGCTTAAAATGTATAAATAAAGTAATTAATGTGATTAATAAAACATTATTAGGGTCAGTTAGTTGTGATCAAATCAGGTTATTTGTAGATATTTTGTGATTTTTTTATTCTTAACTAACTTTAATGTAAAAATTTACATTTTAAAAATGTAAAATTCTTCTTTGCATAAGAAATAAAATAAGAAAAAACTAATTTTTTTAGTTTGATTCAATGAGGACGCATGTGTGTTATTTTTTTAATTTTAAAAGTAAATATAAATAATTTTTTTAAATTTTATTATAAATTTTTATTTATTTATTTTGTAGAAAATTTTGTATTAAAGATACTTATTTTAGTTTAAAATAAATTAATTTTAAAATATTTTACAAATAATAAAATAATTAAATCTAGCATAGTGGTTATCTAAAAAGTAAAAATGATAAAATAATTGTTTTAATTTAAAATAAAATTTATTCATTAAAGGATAAAATAAAAAATAGAAATTTATAATATCCTTTATATATAAGTATAGATTTAAAATTGATACAAAAATTAAATCTAACAGAATTGTTACTTAAAAAGTGCACTTAAATTTTTTTTAATTTAACATTCACATCAGTGATTTAATAACATAAATTCAGTTGAAAAAAATAAATTTATAAATACTTTATAAACCATATAAATTTATTAAAAACTTAATTAAAAATTCTTAAATTTATTATAACCTAAACCATAATTAAAATCACGTTTAAGCCTTAAAAAGTATTAATTTTTAGAAATTTGACCTGTTATTTTAAAATATTATAAATTTTAGAAAAAATATTTGTATAGAAAATATCTTTTCATTGCGAAACAAAGTGGTTGAAATCCTTCCACATACTCCCCAAAATATACTCTAACAATAGATTTTGTTACAAAATAAACTGTGTTATTTTTTCTAAAAAAATCTGTCTGGGTTGAGTTCCCAACAGTTCACGCAAGAGATAAAGCGAAAAAGGGTAGAAACGGTGTCGTATGAATGATTGGGAATTTGTGGGCAAGTACGGTAGTGTGCGTGTATATATATTCAATGTGGGACATTGTGAGAGAGAAGAAGGCACTGAAAGAAGAGAGAAAACAATGGAAGGTGAGAAAGAGAATCCGGATGGTAACGCCGCAGCAATGGTACACTCTTTCTGTGAAATCACTTCTTCTTCCAAAGAAGAAGCACTGTTCTTTCTCGAAAGCCATAATTTTGACCTAGATGCCGCTGTTTCTACCTTTCTTGATAATGCCCATAACCCTATAACCCTTCCCCAAAACGACGACGTTGTTCCAAACCCCAACCCCAACGCAGGTGCCTCTTCCCCTCCATCCGATTCTCATTCTCCGGATTTTTACCCCTCGCGCTCACCATCGCATTCGCCGACTCCGTCACCGTCGCGCGCGCCCTACGAGCTCCGATCGCGCAGGTCTCTGGGCAAGAAACCATCTTCCAGCCGCCAAGGCAAAATTCGAACCCTAGGTGATCTCAAACACTCCTCCCGTGACTCTGATTCCGATTCCGATCCAGATTTCCAACCTGACGAGTACTACACTGGCGGGGAAAATAGGTATTTAAAACAATTGTTTATTTTATTGTTTGAAATTGTGAAATATTGAGAGAGTGTGATCTAATGTAACATTTGCATTGGAATTTTGAATTTTGAATTTTGATGTTATTTTCAGTGGGATGCTTGTTCGAGATCCTTCCAGAGGGAACAACAGTGTGGATGATATTTTCCAACATGCTCGGGATGTTGCTGTTGATCCGCCTCCTGAGAACCCTCGAAATTCTTCGAGAAGTTTCAGTGGCGCGGCGAGGTTGCTTTCTGGTGAGACTGTTCCGTCTGTTTCTCAGCCTCAGCGTTTAGAGGAAGTCACCCACACTGTCACATTTTGGAGGAATGGATTCTCTGTCAATGATGGACCTTTGAGGAGGCTGGATGATCCACAAAATGCGCCATTTCTCGAGGTAAATGATCCACAAAAAACTTTTCTTTCATAGTCTTTTATCCATGTCTTCTATATTAATAAGAACGTCTTCAAAGGGTGCATGTACGTTTCGGTAAATGGTTTAACTAAGTGCTTATGGAAAGTGTTCACTGAGTGATTATAAGTTGTAGTCTCTTTTTATAGTCTGTTCTGAAAAGGTTACTGAAATAAGTTATGTTAAAAATGCACCTTGTCGTCATCGTGTCAGCTTAGTTTTTGTAAGTTTTTTTTTTCTTACTGGTACTGTATTTGGATAAAACTCTTCATTAGCATTTACAAGAAAATTAAATGAAAATGGTGAAACGAATTAAGGTTTTTTCCTAAGTTAGAAATATCCTATGCAGTTAGATTTCATAGAAGTTCGTTTAAATTTTCTGGTGCATAAAGCAGTGTTATTAAATAGCCGCTGTATCGGTACTATATTACTGTTACATTGCAGAGCTTATCGGATCTGCAATTTCATTTGCTGTTGTAGCTGCTACGATTGTTGTTGTTATGGCATGTGTTCTGCATTTTGCACCTACCTCTCATCTCTATCGATTATATATTCAATTGAAAATCGGAATTAGTATTTTTCCAAAAGAACTTTTTATTGTCATTTACTTAATACTGAATTATATATTCGTAATTGATATATCATATAGTTCAACAGCTATGCAACTTCTGCAATTTGCCTGCAACATTATCCACTATATGATATAATGGATTATTGGCTTTCCACCATTTTGCCTGCAGCACTTGTTTGCTCTACGTTATACAGAATTGTTTGTTTTCCATAATTTTTCATAGTCCACATTTGTTAATATTGCATAAGTTTATTTTAGGTTATAAAAGAAGAATTCAATTAATTTCACTTTCTTGTTTTTCTTTACTTGTATATAAAGAAGTTTATCCAAATAGAATCTCAGTCAATAGCTTAGGACATAAATGAGCTTCAATTCGTGGCTCTTTTTGTTGTGACTGCTTTCACAACTTGCAACTTGTGAAAGTTATCGTTGTCTTCTCATTGAATAATAATTTTTTTCACCTCAATACAGAGCATAAAGAAGTCTGTGTGTCCCAAAGAGCTTGAACCAGCCGATCGGAGAACTGCTGTCCACGTCAACCTCACAAGGCGCGATGAAGACTATCCAGTACGCCCTTTTCTATTTATTTTCTTTGGAGTTGGATTTGTTCGCTATCCTATATATGGTTTTTACCTTTCTTTTTTCCCTTTTGTCAATGTTTATGTGCAGGAACCGGTGAAGCCACGCCATCTTCCTTTCCAGGGTGTTGGAAGAACCTTAGGTGGCCCCAGCTCCAGCAGTGATGAAGCTACTCAAACAACTGGTGCTTCACCAACTACTGCTCCACTGCCAACATTGGGGTTAGTTGTAGACGAGTCACAGCCAGTAACATCAATCCAGCTGAGGTTAGCCGATGGCACACGCATGGTTTCTCGCTTCAATCACCACCATACAATCAGAGATGTTCGTGCATTCATTGATGCATCAAGACCTGGGGGAGTCAGAAGTTACCAACTGCAAGCAATGGGGTTTCCTCCTAAACAACTCACTGATTGGGACCAGTCTATAGAACAAGCTGGGATAGCCAATTCAGTTGTAATCCAGAAGTTGTAGGTTCTTTACCAAATTTCTATTTCCAGTGGACTTGAAATTATTATTCTTATGTTTAAACATTGATTGATCTACGTATATTAGTGAATTTGATAAAATGTTCATTGATAGCATACTCCACTCCAAATTTGCTTTTACAAGATAATCATTGTTCGGTCACATTCACCTCGTAACTTTAATTTCTGATTACAAATCCTATACTTTTCTAGAGTTGAATTTTATGCACAAATTGTATATTTGTGAACTAAGGCCATTACTACATAATAGTTATAATCATGTCATGGTTGTTCTTGGTGGAATTTTGTACTGGGTAAATGGTAAATGTACTTGTGTTTCTTTTATGTTGATTTTCTTATAAACACTTATTGCTTTTGCGTACTTTGTGACGAGCAATTATTGTACTTAGTACTCATATTTTCTATATAGGGTTCCTAGTGAGAGTTTCTTTTTTATGTTTGTTGGGTCTATGTTTGATAATTTATATATAGGATTCCTCAAGGAGACAAAGGTTGGCTTACTGGAGTGCGAGATGTTTTACCTGCGAAGGAAAACAGCAATTGATTTTCAAACGTATTCGTGAAAGGTGGAAAACAGCCAGAAAGTAAAAATTAACTTACAGAGAAGGTGAGTGTGAGGGATAGTGATATGTGAACAGTTAAATTATAGGCCCAGAAACAGATCTGCCCTAGCTACTACTTGCGTTGGATAAAACAAAAAAGTTAAATCAGTTCCTTAATATGGTGCCAACATTTTTTGAGCTACCTAGTACTTGCATCACTCTTTCCTTACTTCCTAATCTCATGCCATCAAATGAAAGAATTTATTGGCTCTATCAAAATCTGTGTCCAATTAAGATCCTAATTTTTATACTCTGTTCATTGTGCGACAGTGTATTATCATAGTTAATAGTGTAAATAGTTCTTAAACAGTGCTGCCAAGGAGGGTACCTGCATAGGAAAAAGTTGTTAGATGAATTTGAAGAAGACAACAGAGAAGGAGGAATGAAAAAGACAATACAAAGGCTTTGAAGTAGAAACCATGAGATGGTTGGTGAAGACAAAATGTTCTCACAACGCAGCAACTTCAATCGCTTCTAATGTTTCCACGATGACCAACTTTACTATTTCAGTCCTATTTCATGATATTTTAGGGTAAATTAACATTATACATTGCGTAACTAGGAATTGAGTAATGGTTTTTCATGTCATATTAACTTTCACTTACTTTCTTCTGTATTCATAGCCTCATCCAATGATTAGCTGCAAATTTATTGGCGCTGTTTTTCATACCAAACTGTTCCTTCCTCCACTTCGTATCTTTATTGCACTCTATTTTACTTTATTTTGTCAAACAGCTTTTTTCTTGGCATACTTCAACTATTACTAAAAATTGTTTTTCAAAACCGGTTTTTATAAATTTATTATGTATGTATGTATATTGATAATACAAATACCTTTTACAGTATCATGTGTGATAAATTTATCTTATAAAAAATTTTCATAGAAATTATATCTATCATTTTTATGAAGGGTAAACAAAAAATAAATCGATATTATCTAATAAAAAAATTAGCATTAAGCATGTATACATACATATTCATATAATGCTTTAAATAATTATACTTATAACATAATAAATCAAATTATTACACTTAGTAACTAATAGTTTTAATACAAAATATCGATGCAGAAATTTAATATAATGTTAAAAAAAATATAAAATTGGTTCTGTAAAAAAATTAAAACTATAATATATATATATATATATATATATACACACACACACACAACATTTTTAGACACTAATTTCACATATTTGTTTCTTAAACCTTTAAAAGAGAATATAAATAAATTAATAATACGTTTTTTATAACTTTTTTTCTTTTTTAAACGGTCAACTAATTAGAAACTATAATAAATTCAGACACACAAAAAAGAGTTTAAAAATAAAAGAAATCATGTAAAGGTTGGATTTAGTAATTGGTAAATATAAATTATTGTTTAATAAATTAATAAGATAAATATAAGAAAACTAAGGTAAACACTTTAATATTTTAATATTCTTGTAGTAAGAAGCAAAACAATGATGCGTTTAAATAGTAGTTAGGGGGTCCCAATAGCAATGTTTGTGAAGGTCCAAGGTTGAAGTTGAAGAGAACCCATAAAACGCATAAGCAGCTTTTGTTTTTATCTCTGAAAAGTGATTCGCAAAATCAGATCAAACCAAAAGCCCCACAAACATATGTTGGGAAAAGTGACAACAAATAACGACACGATTAAAAGTATATATATGAAGATGTTTAGTTAACAATTGATAACTTTTTATTTATCTTACTTTTAATTTAGTGAGTTTCCAAATTATGAATCATACTAAAGTGTGTGAGATTAACAAGGTAAGGTTATTCTTCTTTATAACATTCTTAGATGTCAATTAATTAATCATAAGTTATTCACAAATTATAATTTTAAATAAATAGTGTGTGAAAAAAATTACACACACGTGTATATATATATAGAGAGGTATCAAAATCTCACCTATTCAAATAAAGTTGATTTTTGTAAAGAATATTCATAATTTATAAAAACAAAAAAGCTTAAAAGGATAAAATAGATGAACTTGATATACTCAGAAGAATAATGGTATTTGAAAAAAAAAATGCTTAAATGATAATATTAGTTGTTATTTACAGAAGTATAGTATGTATGAGATAGAAGAGTTGTGAAAGATAATAATATTCGCATGTCACAATTTTCCAAATCTTATTCTTTGGTATTGATTTTTAAGAATTTAAAATCAAGGTAATCCTTTATACTCATAACAACTATTTATTGCACAATTCAATTCAAGCTAATAAAGTAAGTACTAATAAACCCTAATAAACTATCTACTAATTATATTATTTTGTTAACATTTTTTTTATTATCAGAAACTATCAGCTGTCCAATAGAATACTATTTTTTCATTTGATAAGTATCAGAATAAGTATATATATATATATATATATA
>Ga0209589_1006723_pt1 | contig 18883 bp, 10 predicted proteins | sample CowpeawhiteBW_FD_187525 | JGI IMG/M metagenome (GOLD analysis project Ga0209589, IMG submission 187525) | Root nodule microbial communities of legume samples collected from California USA - Cow pea white BW (SPAdes) (version 2) | ecosystem: Host-associated > Plants > Roots > Nodule | place: USA...
TAAAAACTTATAAAAATAACCGTTAATTTTTAAAAATTTAATAAATAATTAAATTATAAAGGGTAAAGTTGGAATTATGAAATGTGGACACAAAAGAGGGAATCCCCTTTATATATAGTTATAGATAATATTTTGTAATTAAATACTTTTTAAAAATGAATTTTTATGGTTTTAAGTAACCTATTGTTAGGTGTGGTTAAGCAGACCTTAAGTATTAGTTAATAACATAATATATATTTTATATCTTTAGCCTTGTGAAAAAAGTTCAGTACAACTTTTGAATTATTTTCAATTCAACTCTTAAATTTTTAAATTTTTATATTTAAATGTATCGAGTCTGGTTTTATTTATCAGTCATCATTTTTTTTCCATCTTATGATTTCCTTAAATAAATTTTACTTTCTGAATCTTCTCTAGAAATGGTCGAAATCGATCACAACTTTCTAATCCAACATTCAACATTAGAGTATTAGATATGCTTGCGTGCTCAACATTTCCGTAGTAGTTTCAAAAAGCGTTTCTTTCATTAATAGACTATTTCACCCACCCATTAAATTAATCATTTTCCAGGCACTATTTATGATCTTTAGATTACTTTTAAATAATTGCCTACCTGTGCAACACCAGTGGCTGTTTTTGGTACACAATGTCACGTATGCAATAGTAAACAACTTCCGAAGCAACATCATTGTTTAGTTATTTGATTTGTTACTAATGAAACACTACTACTTTTACATCATTCACCTGTAGTGTGCTATAGTTTTTGTTTCCACGAGTAGGAACAATTTGGGGGAGGCTGGGACACAGACACCAATTTGCTTCAAGCAGAAGCAAAAGATAGAGAAAAAATAATGCAAAAGTATCCATTTTAAGAGGAATGTCAGCACAATACATCTCGTGGTTCTAACATTTAGATGAGATAGAGTCTTGAAAGAAGAAGTCAAACCTAACAATTTTCAATCAATAACAGACGAAAACTATTTATTTTTTAATAATTAACGAAGAATTACAGTACAAAAACTATGGAACCTCGATGCCCAGATAAAAAGTTGAAACTTTGGAACCCTGTTTACCCAGATAATCCTTGCAATTCCTCCTTGGAGTCCAAGAGGACCCTTGAAGCCAATAACCAGCAAAGATTAAATTGTCAAAAACACTCTAATCATTTTCAATTCCATTATCAAAAAAGTCATTTGATTTCTGTTTAAGATAAGAGCACCCTTAAATTGAAGAGTTCAGAATTCCGATCAGTCTTTCTTTTCTTGACTTCCAACCCCATTTCATTCTCCTCACTCTGCACAAAGTTCTCTTCCTGGGAAGAAGCACAACGCAATTAACTCAAAAAAATCATGTCAAATGCTGCTCTTCCACCCCGGGATCATGTTCCATTTGGTCGATCTGAGCATACTTATAAAGCTTCTCATTAAACACTACCTGGGGGTCCTTCTCAATCAAAACCCCATTCTCATCATAGGCATCCTTCAAGAACACAGTCCAATTCATCTCAGTCCCGGCCAAGTAAAACGCTCGAGGCTGTTTCCGCAGCATCTGATAGGTATGCTTCGTCAAACTAAACTCCTCCTTGAACTCCACAAGCTCATGAATGGATGCTCTCTTCTCCAAAGTCAAGCTCAAGAACTCATGAATCAACCCAACCCTATACTTCTCCGCTTCCAACGTCCACAAATCAAACCTATGCCCATCCGAATAGGGAGACACCAAGGGAAGCGAGTTCAGCAAATTAAGCTTCCTATTATCGTCCAATTCCAAATCCAAATCCTTCCCATACTTCACCGGAAACCTAAACTTCCGCTTAGCCGAATCCTCGTCAACGACGAACTCCCTCTCAAGAGCACTCACGGCGAGAAGCGGGTCCCACTTCACCAACTCCAGCACCCTCTTGCCGTCGCTGTCAACCGCTATTTTGAAAAAGTCAGGGTATTTGGCGACCCTGTCGCGGAAATCGTCGGGGATGCCGAAGAGGGTTCTTCGGTGGTGGATTTTGCTAAGGGGGATGCGGTTGCGGGCGGACATCATGAGGAGTTTGCGAACCTTCTCGACGCGGTTCAGTTCCATTGCGTCCATGAGGGAGTTCTCCTCAGCGAGAAGGTCCTCCATGAGATCGGTGAAGCCGAGCCAGGACTTGCCGTCGGTGTGACGGTAGGTTTGAAAGAGAAGGGGGTGGTGCTGGAGGAAGCGGGAGACCTTGCGGCCGCGCGGGAATCCGAGTTCGCGGTGGAGCTTGCCGGCATCATCGAGGCGGAGGACGTGCTCCGGCTGGGCGGAGAGGAAATGCTTGGAGCGCGTGACGAAGCGTAGGAGAGCGTCGCGGTGGAGAATGCGCTCGAGAGAGGGGATACGGTTGGGCTGGGTCTGGACAGGAGTGGTTCGAGGACTGGGCTTGGGATTACGTTTTTTCTTGAACTTTTTGGGGGTTTTGGTGACAAGGAAGGAGGTGGAGAATGGGGCTGTGGAGGAGAAAGAGTTAGGGTTTAGGGTTTTGGAGGATTTGACGGTGGAGACGAAGTAGGAGAAGCGCCAAGCCATTTAATGAGACCAGAATCATTGATCATCGACGCTTTTATACGTGTGGATAGCAATCAACGGTGATTAGATGATCAAAAAAGTATGCGATTTAACACAAAAAAATAGATGATCAAAAAGTATGTGATTTAAAAAAACATATATTAAAAAAGATTAATTTCCGACCTGCCGGATTCGAACCAGCGACCTAAGGATCTCTGTCAACAACTACAGTCCTCCGCTCTACCAACTGAGCTAAGGTCGGACATAAATGTTAAAATGAAGAATACTTAAATGAACCAAAATTATCTGATTTAAGAAAAATAATCACAAAAAAAAATGTATTTCCGACCTGCCGGATTCGAACCAGCGACCTAAGGATATCTGTTACCAACTACAGTCCTCCGCTCTACCAACTGAGTTAAGGTCGGACATGTGCATCATGATTACGAGTAACTATATAATATAATGACATTAAAAAACTGAAAAACACTTCATTTCCGACCTGCCGGATTCGAACCAGCGACCTAAGGATGTCCATTACCAACTACAGACCTCCGCTCTACCAACTGAGTTAAGGTCGGACAGGAAGATATCTTTCACAAAAGGTTTTAGTATTCATAAATAAATTAATTTGGTGTCAATGCATTTTTTCTGTGTATCATCATAATCCTTGTTGTATATACAGAATATACAATTCTTACTTCACTTGAGTTTAACAACTTCTATCTTTATTCTAGTCAAACTCCTTCTATATATTTATATATATAATACTTCTTTGTGTCATAATTCGAGGAAGGAATAAAGTTTTCTAATAAGGGAGTAAAAATGCAAATATCTTACTTAATTCTTCTTATTTTGTTTTACTTGTTGTCTTTAATGTCTCTACCTTGTTAAAATGATAATTTTGTCCAGATTAAATGTGAATTTTATATACATGCTCAGGATATTGTTCTTAGTTATTAATTCTGATTTATGTTAATTGAGAACCCTAATCTTCAAATTAGGAAGATGGACCGTACATATCCTTTCATTTGATGTTAGAGCACCACCAGTGAAACAATCCTTAATACGCAGTGCTTCAGTTTTAAATCATTGTGATGATGGAACTTGAATTATAATAAAAAAATGTTACATTAACTATTGACCGAAATTATTATATATATATATATATATATATATATATATATATATATATATATATAAATAAAGACACATATGCGAGTTTATATAACATAGCCCGACATGCACATTATGAAGTTAATAAACAATTCACCTCTTTAATATGACCAAAGATGGCATTTATACAGTTTTCAAGCCAAGTGAAAGATAATTGAAGTTAACCTGAGAAATTGAAAACCAGAAAAAGGAAAAGTACGCATACACTGCACCGTATTTTTTATATTACCGACGTGTCACCTTTGGAAAGAGATAAAAACTTGGATCACACTTTGTATAATGTCACCTAACAAGTTTAACTTGTTTGGAATTCATTACTTATGAGAATTTTTTAATTCAAAAGAAACTACAAATGCTTTTACTACAAACTGTTTTAAATACAATTAATCTTGAAAATTTTACTCCTTCACATATTCTGCTTTAAATGGTTTGGTAGGAAGTAAACTTCCTTGCCTCTTCAAGCAATTTTTTAGTCTTCTAGGATAATATATAACTGATTCTCCAAGCACAGAAATATAACAGAGTTTTAATCATATTGACAAGATTCCACAGGCCAATCTTGAAAGTGAGCTTGATTCCATGTTATAAATATTGACAAGATTTATCAAAATATGGTTTTGCTGGGGTTTTACAGGAATGAGAGCAGAAAGATAATTAATTGTATAGGAATATGGGGGAATTAACCGTCGATCATTTTATACACCACAGCAAAACATATATATATATATATATATATATATATATATATATATATATATATATATATATATAAAACTTATTCTATCATCATTCATCTTGCCAATCTTAAATCATCATGTGTGTAACTGTAATCAGATATCACATGAAAAATTGAATCAACCAGTATATACTTTCTTCATCCGCTCTGCTCTGCTCTGCTCCTCGTTTGATAATTACAAGGTCCTATGTATATATGCCTTACGGCTACATAGGAGTTGTGGTGGTATCATTGACGAGAATTCACTGTTTCCTCTATGGTTTTTTTTTTTCTGTCCAAAATTTTCAATCCCCACCTTCTATGGTGGAGCATTATGATAATAAATGAACACTGTGAAAATGAATATATGAATATTATGGTCTAATTTCCTCTGGACTTTTAATGAATTAATTTGCCTGTTTCTTAAAGAAAGGTTTCTGACAGATCAGGAGTCTCTGATCGCTGTCACTTTCAATTTCTACAACTCGAGCATCCCACTTTAGCCGTTTCGTTAGAGCTCTGGCTGACTCTATTAAAGGAACTGTGTCACGAATTATAATCCAACCCTGCAAATTTCATCACCAATTGTCACCATATCAAATGGCCTAAAAATATATCAATCCATTCAAAAGGAAGTACCTAAGCTATCTGGTGATAGCCTCCTGCAAATCTAACAATTCTCTATTTTCCCCCTTAGTACCTAAGAAGAATCCATTTTAGCTTTATGCTTCCACAGGAGAAAAACAAAAATTAAAGCTTTCCCGAATGCACTTAATTTGATGATCACATTAGGGTTACTAGGCTGACCCTAGTGGTCCTTAAATGCAGATTGAACTAACTGCACAATGAACATGCATACCCTACATATATATACAATACCATGCTGATAGTACAATTTTTAAAACTGGCGTCACTGTCAAAAAAAAAAGGAAAGCCTTAACTAGGTTTAAAATTGGCAGGGAAACAGATAGCTACAAAAGTAAGCCCATAAATCACACAATATTATGCAAACTGGCAATAGATCTTTGGCCAAATTAATTTCCAGTTAGTACTAGATCATATGATCAAATCCAGGCCATTATGATTTAATTTAATAAAGAAACAGAATCTATTGCATTGCTTTATGACAATAAAACCCAACCAAAGTGAAATCTAGAGACTCCTTCCTTTGTTTAGTGTTTAGCTAAGGTTTTGAAAAGGTTATTCTCACTCAATCACTGTATAACAAAAACGGATTCACGTATGTTCATATATCTTTATATATTCATACCTTATAACATATCAGATGAAGTGAGTAAGAAAACAAAACACTGTAAAGGTAAAGGACCACAAATGAAAAGTTAAATCCCCAGAGTATGTTTTACATACCTCTGGCCGAAGTATCCTGTCAATTTCAATGAACACGTCAAGCATCGCACATCTGCGCTGCCGAGCGAATTCAAGTGACAAAAGTCCTGCTGCATGCACCAAGTCATACGTTCTAGGGTACGTTGGAAAGGCCTCACACCTAGAAACCACAGAAGATCAAATTGTAAGAAATATGTAACTGGCGACGAGTGTTCGGAAACAGTGCCCTTTTCAATTAACAGTGGCCTTTTCACAAGGAAGATAAGTTTAGAATATTGAATCTGATCTGCAAAACTTCGGCATGTGAAAGAGTTTAAAGATATAAAACCATTCCTAAGCACCGTTTAAAAGCTTAAGTTTAAAGATGAGCCACTCCTTTAAATGGTCTCCAAGTCCTATGAATTTAATCCTTACTGCTCCTATTCAAAATTTAATTTAATTTTGGCGTTGAGTGGTATAAGGTTGTTCACTATTCATGCTTAAGCCCGAATAGCTTTGTCATTAAGGGAAAGTTAGAGATAGGCTAAACTAGTTCTTGACTGATACAAGCTTCAATATTTATCAACTATTTCTCCAGGAAATAAAAGAAAATAACTTGGAAAGTAAAAATGGGAAGAGATTCCATACCATAAGTTTTGAAATTCAAATTTCGGGGATCAATATTTCAAATACTAAGATGGATGTGTGGTCACTCAAGAAAGGACGATACACAAAATATTTCTATACAAGGAAATATAGGTTTGATACCATTTGGAAGTAAAGAAATTAAGGAAATAAACTAGTATTTTGACATGTACAAAAAGGCCATTTGAATAAATAATAAAATGAGTACATTGTATGAATTTTAGTCATGTGAAAAGGAGGAGAAGGAAATCAAGTAGGACAATGGAGAAGGCTCTTAAGAGTAATCTCATGGTGAACGATTATCTCCAAGGATTTTGTCTTTTGACAAAACCAAATGACGTTGTCATTCCTGTAGTCATCTTACCCAATGAGATAAGGTTTTTGTTGTTGGATTACCATAATTTTCAGACAAAAAGGTCAGCCAATGGAATTTACTTATTTTACATCAAACAAAACTAAAAAACAGTCAATATTCAAACCTAATTGCAAATGCTATATCCTTCCCACCAGAACTTGAATAAGTTCTGATATGCCGGTACAAGGCATTGACCATGGAAAGCTTATGTCACAAGGAAAATTGAGTAACTAAAAGAAGTTAGTTTAGAGGGGCAGTTATGTGTGTGGATGAGAGTTATTTTATCATTTATGTTTACTGGGCAGTTATTATATTAGTTATAAGTGTTTTAGTGAAACATGGCAGTTTGAACGTATGTACGAAAGAGAGAACAATAAGTCATCAGTATCAATCATAGTCAATTGTGTGTGAAATCTCTTGAGCCTAACAAGTACACAACCTAGTTCAAGACCTTAATGGTTATATTTTACATAAGGAAATCAATAGTTCTATATATTACGAAGGTATCAAGATGTTAAAACAAAATTGGAAGAAAAGTCAAGGAAGAAAGATTTCTAGCATATGGCCTAAAATTTCAGCCAAACAAGAAAAGGGCACACAAAGAATCATGAAATTCTAAAATAAGAGAAAGAAGCTTAAAATACCAATCATGCATAACGCCAACATAACCTCGGTCCAGGATCAAGGGAAGATAGTTGGGTGCTTTCAAAGGTACCACATTCATTACCCATACAGATTTTCTGGCGTGCAACAGTGCAGAATTAAAACCACCAAAATGAGCATTCATGTCTAGCACATTTCTTAGCATGTTATAAGGTGGCGGAGGGTCCTCGTCACCAGGTCTCTTTGGATGATCAGAAAATATTAAAGGTGATAGAAGAGACCAATAATTACGGACTGATGCTCTCCAGCTCTCAGAATCCTCAGAAAACTCATCATATTGCAACCCTAATGCAAGTAAATAGATACGTATTAAGATTACCTCTCTGATAGCAGATTTCATTCAGTGATAGTACAGTGAAGTCCTTCCGTTAAGAGAAATGTACAAGTAAATGTTAAAGAAGAATACAACAATTACCAAAGTTTTCAAGCTCCTTCTTGTTCAATTGATCTCTGGAAGGCCAAGTTTTCCTCTTTTCAATAGAAATCCAACGGCTGCTATGTGTTCCTCCTATGCAGTTCTGCAATTCTCGATAATATGGAGACTCCACATCATACCCTCTGCCACATAAAGGAGGGGGAGAACTGTTCTTTCTGGAAATCCAAACAGACAGTAAATGCAAAGTATTAAGAACATCTATAACATTGTATGCATTATACGACTTTGGAACAATGTGCTGAAATAAGTGTATAGTGGAGATTGAATAATTATTGGAGATTTTTTTTTAAATATTTAGCAGTACTAATGTGACTCTTTATATTTATAACTCTTATATTTATAACTGTTAGAGCATTGTTATAGCATTAAAGTTATTTTTCAATCTTTAAAATGTCCTTGAATGTCAAATTGTCACGAAGAATATAAGCAGAAAGGGAAAAAAAATAAAAAACAAAGAGTAATTCAGTTTCAAATTATCGTCCTCTTGTTCTAAATTTTCCGCACAATTTTAAAGAACTTATGTTTCTTGGGTGTTAAATACCAGCATCACCTCTGGAATACACACAGTGTAATATATTTTTATCAATACATGTCACAACAATGATACCTTGAACTGTAGCAATTCTTTTTACTTGTTTTCTTCCATACGACAGTTTCATCTTGCTGTGAAATCATGTCCCAGCAAAGATTTTCAGCAAAACTTTGTATGGACTTCCATCTTTCTTGCGTGTTTTTGTCACGAGCATTCGTAAGCTGTGAAGTCCAGACAACATAACCCCCTGGCCTTAAAAGTCTATCAGCTTCAATCATGAGAATGCCATCTATGCCATGGAATATGAATGTTAATAAGATTTAAGCAAAGTCCAGATATTCAGGGAATTCACCTCACTGACTACAAGGTACTATACCATTACAAAATGCAGAACTTAAGCCAAGTTAAAGATTATAACTAAATTATCAGATTCTTAAGTTTAAACTTTGAAAAGGGAATAATGATTATGAAAAGAGGCAGCTTGATGGATGAAATACATACAGAAATGTGAGCAATACCTCAGCAAGTAAACTCCAGTTTGGTGGGAAATTCAATGACTAGGAAAATAAACATATAAGGTATGACCATATTTTGCTATTATGAAGTTTGCAATTAGAGAATGGGAATAGTATTTAATAAAAATTCTAATCTAGTGGATTTTGAATAAACATTTTATAACACTGAACGGAAAAAAATAAATTAAGTACAATGTTTTAGCCTGAGATGGTTTTAGACAGACATTTAACTTTTAAGAAATTCCTACAACAAAGAACTAGTTTCCCCTAATGTACAGCATTCACCCTCACGGAATATTTATAGTGCAAGAAGCAACATAAATGGATAGTAATAATCGAATAAAAATGGGAAAAACATATTGGATTAGTTGGAACATCCAGAAAGAACATAAAAGGCCATATATAACCATCATTATTTCTTTTAGGTTCCCAAACAGTAATGTAGACATAGGTGGGGATACAAATACAACACAGGAGGAAAAAGCCAGTTGACATAAATCAGCGTATGAACTGTGTCCAAAATTTCAAAATTAATATAAAGTTAAAGAACATAAGAATGAATACATTGCAATAAAAAAAGACACTTAGGTTGAAATGGGAAATCCATGTATAATCATATTTGGAAGATAACCATAAATGTTCTATGACTGTTTACAGTTAATATTTTCCGTGGTCCCAAAAGAGTGTCAATGGATTATCTAAGTTCACTTATGAAACAATGCAATACCACAAGAGACAACTAGCCCTCAATGTTCAATTCCTGAATATGTAAAAATGGAAAGGTATAACTCGAGAAGCAGAATGAATAAGTACTACAGTCTATAAGAACAATTTTTTTCTTAATTTTTGTTATCTAATTTTTCCTTCTACTGGTATTCATAGTCCAACATCTTCTTTGGAGTTGCCAAATAAATGTGCAAAATGACAGAATTACAATGACCTTATAGAAAATAGTAGGAGGTAGGTTTTCAAAGATACCCTTTCGGTCCCAATCAATGCCACATCTGGCACAATGCAACATGTCAAAGGAGAGAGATGGATATGGCAATTGTTTTGAATTGAAAGAAGCAACCATAGCAGGAAGACCCCTCTCAAGTGTAAGCTGAACTTGACTGCCAGAAGGCTCATAGTTTGCAATGCACATAGTTAAAAGTTGATTCTGAAAGAGGTGTGCTCCAAAGCTACCGTAACCACAGCCAATATCCAGTATCGTCCTAACCTGTATATCCAGAATCCCAACATGTTCAATCAAGGGAATATTATAAACAAATTTTAAGAACCATGTTCACATTCAATACCACTATAACCCATCCCAAAATATATCACAAAGTCCTCTAAATGAAGGGTACAAAAATACTGTGAATACAAAGACCCCTCAAGTCGATAAGGACATGCTGTTTCACCAAAAATGTGAGAGACTTATTCCATTAGCCCATTGGATGCACTTAAAGACAACCAAATGTATCTTTTAAAAGTAAGGTAAATACCAATAGGACGATGGTTCATATATAAATAAGATTAACACTTCAACCAAAGGGAGAATATTTGGATTTTCACTCGTTGTTTGAACAAAATACCTTCAAGATAATTAACAATGATATCTATTTTAATATTAACAATGACCTTAAGTCAATGCAGATTGTCTACCCATTTATCAACATTAAGCAAAGTAGACAAGTTTAAGATTCTACAATTAAATTTCACTGAATTAGTGGAATATGACTATAATTGATCACCACAAGAAATAAAGTAACAAATGCTTAATCACACCATTTCCAGTGGAGAATAAACATCTATTTACCCCTGCATTTACGAAGTTGGATTCATTTCTGAGCCCAATCATTTCAGCGATTTGATGTGAATAGTCTTCCACACCATCAAACATAAGAGAGGCTGAGCGAAAAGAAATTTGCTCTTCATCAAGCATCATCATCCTATAATCAAATAAAATACACGAAAACTTTAGGATTAAACAATAGCTCAAAGTATGACAGCAAATAGGAAAGACATATCACTCACTCACCTTTTGGTTAAGCTTCCAGAAGAAAGAACCTCCTCTGCAGTGAGTTTAACATTAGCAACCCAGATAATATCCCTTCCAGTAGGCCACCTAAGAGGAATTCTGTAATTTGGTGGTGAAAGTGATAAACAATCTTGCCTGAGCTCATGGCCACATTGCCGGTCAAACTCATTGCCATCAGAAAAACCAAGAGCTAGATTGTCAGAAATATTAAAGCAAGGAACATAATTTTCAAACTCCTTATAACAAAACTCCAATTCTTTTAGCCTTGAGGGAGCATAAGATATCTCCCCTATATCCAACAGGTCCGATACAAGTTGCTCATGGAGTCTTCTATAACCATGATAAATGTGACCCCTTGACGCAGTTGAAATTGAGATTGTCCACCAAAAAGACCCCGCAAGAGCAAGAATAACTACAAACACTAAACTAAACTTCAAGAAAAAAAGAATCAACTTATGCCTATTTCTTGGAGTGCCAATAATGTAAGGGTCAGATGATAAACCATTCTCAGTGATACCTAACTTGGAATTAAAATTATCTGATAACAACCTAAAGGGAGACCTCAAGGGTGAGGGATGAGCAGGGGATAATCTTCTATCAAAACCTTCCTTTTCTGTCTTATCTTTGGATTGGGAGTCCCACGAGTCTTTGTTTCTTTCAGGGATCCGAATAGGTACCCCTCTGTGTAGAGGCCTGGACATTCTCTAACCAATAAGCTCGATGCTTAGCGTGCAAATCCTCTATGAATACACCCAGAAAACAATACCATCATTCAATGTGAGTAAAGAAAAACATTGAGTGAATCCCCCTCCAATTCAGCAAGCACAAACCTAACATTAAAAAGGAAAAAGATGGTCTTCATTTAAAATTTGAAGAAGCAATTTAAAACACCAATCCAGCAAATAAACCAAAAAAACTTCCTATTCAGAGAATAAAAACATGTGAACAGGGGAAAGAAAGACAGTTAATAATTTCAAACCACCAGATCCATCACAGACCCAATATTGAGATGTATAGGTACCAACACATGATTTAAATCATACAAAGAAAAGGATAAACTTGAGTGGCAATTACAAGTCTGAACTCGGAAAGAACAAGATGCGAAGAAGTTAAAGTTGAAGTAGAGAACAACATAGGTTGGTGGATAACACAAGAGTTAAATCACTTTCAGCTACTTCTATTAACATTAACAACACTCTCATTAAAGCCTAAGCTCGTTTTTTCTTCTTAAAAGAAAGAATCGTCGTCGTTGCGTTACCGAATCGCGACCCAAAACCAAATCACATATAGTAAATGATAATTTCGTAAAAAGAAAACAAAAATCACCTTCCTTAGCATTCCCAATCGAAACCCAGATACGAGTCATACAAAAACCGGAAGCACGCTTTGTTATTTAAAAAAGAAGAAAAGCCAAAACGAAAAAGAACAATTTGACGTACCCCAATTGAAATTGAGAGAGCAAAAGGAAAATCCCATTTAGATCAATGCAGGAAGCAACACGAAAGAGCGAAACATTGGGGAGAAGCGTCAGATCAAAGGCAGTGAAAAGGAAGAGCTTCGGAAGGAGCAATGACGGGTACCTCCTCCATGTTTGAGGCAAAAAGTGAAGAAGATGATGAAAATTAAGAATCCCGAGAAACCAGGTTGAATTTTATGGCCACTTGCGTTGCTTGGTGCACACCACTCAGAGAAACAACACACCACGTCCCTCTCTCTTTATCTCTATCCCCTCTGGTTTGAGATTTTGCTTTGGTTTCCCTCTGTAACGTATCTCTCTCTTTCTCACACACACTTGCAGCTTCCAATACTAACTCTGCTTGTGAAACAAACGAACGAAAGCATAAGCAACCAGATTTTGTACTGATCCGATCGTGACTCGTGACACTAGCCCCCAGGCCAAGAATTAATAAAAATAAATTCCACAAATAAATAACTGATGCGAGTATTTAATAACCATGATGAAAAACATTACTTGTTTTTATTAATTCTACTGGTAATTAAGACCTGCAGTAAATAATGTTACTATGACAGATTAACTTGAATTAATTATCTGGGATGAACAGAAGAAAAAGTGAGAACTAGGAAGCTACCTAAAAAGGACCATAATTAATCTTCTACAGGAAATGTTTCCCGCTAATCATGTCGTGTCTCCAGAGATAAAAAATAAATAAATAAATTACACGCATCTTGTGGGAAAGGGTAGGAAATTAATCCAAGCCCCACATCATTCCCTGTCCTTCTTCATAACATTAACCATCATTTTAAAAGGTATTCATCAACAAATTCTATATCTTTTACATGATTTTTAAATATTCATTTTAGTAAATTTTATTAATTTATTAATTGATCTGCACCGGTTTATGTGTCATTAAATAGTATTTAGAGATCATTAAATAGAAGTTAATATGTCCAATAAATGTATAGTAATTAATTTAAGGTGGCATTAACAATAATTTATTAATGCATTTATAGGAAGCTTATAACTGAACAAAACATACTTTATAAATATATATATATATATATATATATATATATATAAAGAACTTGAATTTTGTTAATAAAAAGTGTAAAAGTGAATCCCATATTCTTTTTTAGAAAGTATAAAGCAATTTGGTATGAGAACAGAAAAATAAAAGAGTGGAAAGTGGGAATTTAAGTTGCTGTAGGAAAGGGAAACCACATGGTAGATAAGAGAGAGAGAGGGAGAGAGAGAGGAAAAACAAAACAATAGGTTTGGTTGTGTTGTTTATTAGTTTAATTTGATGTAAGGTTAATCTATGTGTGTTTTGACTTGAACAAGAAATAGGGGACACTGACCCACAACACAACACCTCTCCTTATTTATTTTTGGCTTTATCAATTTTACATTCTCAATTTCTAGATTTTTTTAGCATCTTTTTTCACCTTTCTTCCACCATGTTTACGACCATGATCATTTTGGTAGACAGATGAAAAAAAGAGATCATGATGTTTTTCTGCTTTTTCATTATTTATTTGTTTTTTTGATAATTACTATTTCATGCCAAAAAGATTTAAAATTTGTTTTACTTATGCAAATGCATATAAGACTGACACGACAAGTATCACAGTAAAAAAAAGAACAAATACAAAGGTAGGAATACGATACTTTCACCTGGAATCTTCTCTTCATGCTTGCTGTTTTTAAATGAAAAAAGAGTAAGTACAAATATCTTTCCTATCATATTTTGTATTTTGTATTGATTAAATTTTAAGAAATATATAAAAACACTACACGAAAACAAAATTCTAGTTAAATGTAGAAAATTAAAATGAAATGCATGACTCATTTTTTTAATAAATAGAGAACAAATAAGTAATTTTGTTTATAGTTCTATGTTTCTATTGTGGAGAACATTTTTTCAGTGACAAAAGAACAGTTTCTGCATGTGACTTGGCACGTAAATTTGCTTCAGAGTGTAATTGGTTAAGGACAAATAGAAATAGAAACACAAGAACAGTGCGTTGGAAATGTAAAATAATAGAATAATAGATGACCGTCCAAGTGCTGCTTGAACTTTCATTGAAAAATTTAGCGTATATTATATAAATTTTACTTACTTTTTTAATTTTAATAACAGTTATAATGTTTAATTTATTTGTATATTATATAAATTTTACTAACTTTTTTAATTTTAATAACAGTTATAATGTTTAATTTATTTTTATGTTCTATAGTCATAAGTAAGGGTACACACAAAACACAAGTATCTCTTGGAATTTAAACTCCACGTGTTAACTATTCTTAAATCAGTTAAATGAGATAAAAATTACCATTTCTTATTATGAGTAGAAAAAGTTACCAATTTTCTTTTCCAAATGTTTCGATGGAACAAAGAGATACAGTGTTTTTCGCAGATAATGTGTATATATTCACTTCTTCAAAAGTAATTGTGACTAACGAGCTTTATATTGTTTTTCCCATAAAAAATAAATATTTTGTGAAAGATGTATTTTAAAATTAAATACAAAATTTATATTAAGAATAATTCTTTCTACTTATTCTGAACAATTCAAACTTATATGTATATATAAAACTAAATCAAATTTACCTGGATAATATTTTAACATAAGTGAAATTAAAATTTTCAATATAATAAAAATTTAATATAGTGTCTAAGTTATGATACAAGGTTACTTTTAATCTTTGATACCATTTATTCAAATCTTAATATTGAATCCTTAAAAATATAATGGGTAAATTATCATTAAAGATTTTAAATTTGTAATTTCCTTAATTTGAATATATAAGTAGTATAACATCATATACAAATTTATTAAATCATATTTATTGTTTTGGAAAAAAAAAGGCAAGATGAATTTATAAAAAACTTAATACATAACTGATATGTGGTTTGAACCTTTTCACCTGTGACTCCTAACTTATGATCAAAGTCCACTTGAAATGCAAGGGTAATATATAATTATAAAACATTAAAAGTTGTCAACAAAAAGTTTAAAACAAGAAATTGCACGTTATGAAAAAGAAGAATGTACTTGATGTGAAATATCATTACTTGAGCTATGTTATTTTAACAAACAAAAATATTAAATTTTTCCTTATTTGAAGAATGAATTGTTCTTATCAAGCTTAAACGATACTCTATTACTTTAGTGATGAGTTTTTTCCCCTTAATACAAGACTCTATTTCTCAATTGAGTAATATCACTCAAATGAAACATGCAAAACACACCAATGCTACATACCTCATAACTTACCAAAATCTGAACTTTCAACGTCTTAATATCATTTTCTAAAAATTATAGAAATCGTATATTGCAATAATTTTGACTTATGACTCATGTTGTAAACTATCTCAAATGAATTTTAATTTAAAATTTAAATATTAATTAATGTAAAGCTATGCATAACACTAAATCCTAAGTGACTTAGGTAATTACTATTGTAACATTTTTGATTAAAAATAGAATTAATTTTTTTTTTTTACAACAAGATTCTTTTGAAGAGAATATTAATCACAATATAACTTTATATATATATATATATATATATATATATATATATATATATATATTATACTTGTATATTTTTTCATAGTATGTTACAAAAATATATTTTTTATACAATATTATAAGCTTTACATTAGAATATGTGACTATTTAGATATTTAATATCTAATAATAATATTTTTGAGCATGTTTTCATAATAATAAGTAAATTAAACAAAATAAATAAACTAAATGAAATAAATGAAGAGAATCATTGTATAACCGAAAGATAAATTAAATCATGGAAGATAAATTAATATTAAATAAATATAAAGGACAATATGTAACGAAATATAAATAAAATAAAATAAATGAATTAAAAGAAATAATATAATTCATAAAGAGAAATAAATATAAAAGATCAAAGGAGATAAACAAAATCAAATAAATAAACATAACAAGTGAATAAATAAAGATAAGTTAAATGACATAAAACATATATTAGTGGCATATAACTAAAGATTACAAAATATTTCTTTTTAATATTCCATCGACTTAAAACAACATTACATACAATTTTTCGGTCTAACTTGAAGATGAGATAAAATTATTTTTATTAACTTAATTCATCATTTTATGAGGAATCCTAATTTGGAAACGACGTTGATGCACAAAGCTATTGAATTTTCTTAAAAAATTATAAGAACAAAATCCCGTTGAAAACTAGTCAAAATTGTCTACATTTCTAAACTCTAACTCCATGAATGCTACAGAATATGGTGCACTTATATTATTCAGATGCTAAAACACAAGTTCTTATAGTTTAATAATTTTCTTAAAAGTAAACTTATGCTGAAGAAATCAATTAATAAACCACTTAATAAAATATGTCTATGTAAGTATTTTTTGTTAATGAATGCTGACCGACAAACATCACATGTGAGAAGGAGTCAAATCTGCTAAAATAATAGCAATTAAAATATAATTTTAAAAATAATATTAAATCCTTAAAAAAAATTTGTGAAAAACAAGATAAAATCATTCCGTGACCTGGTATGGGAAATTCTGTCACGAGCAGTTCATAGACACGTCATGGAACAGAAATCATGTGGAGTTATTGCAAGACACGTGTAATGATGAAAATGTCTACCATTTCTTAAACTGAACTATTAGATTATGTACAAAATATATACAACTATTGAGTTGGATAATGTCGATTAAAAGTTTTTGTATTGAAATTCTGCATGAATAACTGAAAGTTCATAATTAAAAAAAAATCATATGAAATTAAGGAAATCAAAATTTATTGTGTATCTTATAAATAAAAGAGAAATATTAATTTGTCATAACACTTTAATGGTAGATTAACTCCATGCGTTTCTTAATATAATAGTATTCCCTCCATCAACTATACATGAGTTTTCCTCACACATTAAGAAACAATAAATAAGTTAATGAATAGAAAATTTTACTAAAATGTCTATTATTATTTTATAAACAATTAAGATATTTGTAACCTACATCATAGAAAAAATAAATTATTTACTGAAGAAAGAGAGTAGATAACAGCTAATTTAAAATATTATAGAAAGATAAATGAAGTGAATATTCTTTTATGTTAACTTAAAATTAACACAAGTGCTTGTACCTTGGACAAGTTTTCAAAGTGGTCCATCTGTAGCATTTTTCTTTTGTCGGTTCAACAAAATCGTGACGTACCCGGTCAGGTTCTGGTATTGTGTGTTGATTTTTTATGAAAAATAAGTAATTTAAATATATATACATGAATAAATTATAATAAAGACATATTATAACAGAATTATTGAGCATGACAATTTATTATAAAATAATAATATAGAAAATTTTAAAATATTGCATAGTATTTTTATCGTGTAGTAGTGAGAGTGCGTTTGTGAAGTGGTGAGAGCCGTCGTAAATGAAATTAAATATTGGTAGGTACTGACGGCGCAAAGTGTCACGAGACCCTTAACCGTTCCTTGTTTCCGTTTTCCAACTTCTATTTTCTACCATTTTTATAAATTTAATGTTTTTAAGATGATACTAGTTAAAAATATAACCAGCATGTTAAAGATCAGGAAGATATAAACAAACAAAAGGATATAGCTAATAATATTTATTATTTTCTTATGATTTTAAAATAATAAAAAAGTGGACAGTTTACGATATCAAAGGACGTCCTTTTCTTTTTGTCTGATAAGAGAACTCTCTCTCAATTGACTCTAATAGTAAGTTTAAGTTATATTTTGAATTATATATAATTTGGTTTAAACAATATATACTTTGTAAAATTCTTACTTATTACTTTAAAATGTCTTAGCATTATTTTACTTAAATAAATGTGAAACTAAGGGTGTAACTGAAAAATAATAACGGAATGTATTTTAGGTTTTAAAATGATAATAAATAAATAAATAAAAATGTTCTAAATAGAGAAATACAAAGATAATGTAATTATTAACTCTAATATTTTTCTTTTTATCAGTTTTCTCACTAGTCACTTCCTTTGCATTCCGATCTTTTTAGATGAAATTGTTAAATTATATATTAATTTAATATTTGGTTCATGTAATTTAAAGAATTAAAGATTCTAATGTGATGATTATTAGAATGTAAGTTATTAAAGTTATGGGATTATTTTAGACTTATTAAATTAATTCCCTCACTTCTCACTTCATAGGGGTATTATAGTATTCTATTAAAGTTTTGAAATACTAGAATAAAAGAATGACAGTTGATCCTAAAAAGCAGTTGAGTTTTTACGTTTCAAGAAAATATAAAGAAATGTGACTTTGACAGGAGAAGACTTTTGTACTTGGTAATTCTATATCATCAAGAAGCTATTAAAGAGGATTAAGAGAATGAAAAATATTGATTAAGAGAACTTTGCAATGGATCCAGGTAAGTTCTTAAACTCTTCTAATAATATAATTGTGAGAATCATAATTCCTAAACGTTCATCTTCTATAATAGAGTAGTTTCTTA
>Ga0209589_1006727_pt1 | contig 18862 bp, 10 predicted proteins | sample CowpeawhiteBW_FD_187525 | JGI IMG/M metagenome (GOLD analysis project Ga0209589, IMG submission 187525) | Root nodule microbial communities of legume samples collected from California USA - Cow pea white BW (SPAdes) (version 2) | ecosystem: Host-associated > Plants > Roots > Nodule | place: USA...
AAAAGAAAAAATAAAGAAAACCAAAATAAAATAAAATAAATAAACAAATAAAAATAAAATGAGATAAAAGGACATAATAAAATCAAAGCAAACCAAGATAAGTAAGAAAATAATAATAATAATAATATAAATAAACAAGTAAAAATAATAATAACAAAAAGTAATAAATAAATAAATAGATAAACAAAAAGTATATATTATAATCCGGACAAAATTGGGTGTTGACAACCATTTCTAACCTTTTTTAAAAAAATTAAGAATTACATTAAACAAACCCTTTAAATATTAGGAAAGAAAATGTATTAACCATTTCTAACTTTTCTTAATACTAACTTCTTTAAAACTTCATTGTTTTTATCTTTTAAATGGTTTCATTAAGAAAGTAATGAGCTTGATCACGTATTTATTTTAAGTCACTCACATGTTCATCTTCTAAATAATGTCAACACTAATTTAATAAAAATGACTTTTATTAAAAAAGTGAAGACTGAAACAAGAATTAAAAAAATTTAAAATTACATTAAATAAAACCTTCATTAGAAAAAAAAATGTTAACCTTATTTCTAACTTTTTTTAATACTAACTTCTTTAAAACTTTATTTATTTTTATCTTTTAAATGGTTTCATTAAAAAATTGATGAGTTTGATCACATATTTAATCAATTACAAAACTCCTTTTAGGTAAATATGCTCTTTTATTGTTTTAATATATTCTTTTTTATTTGAATTGTCGTAATTTAACTTATATTTGTACTTTTATCTTTTATCTTTATTTTTTTATAATACATTTAATTTATAATTTATTTTTTTCTAAATATTTTTAGTATTTTTGGCCTTTCTATTACTTTATAACTTGTAACATTTTAAAAAATACTACAAATTAAGTCACTCACACAGGGTTATTTTATAAACGGTGTCAACACCAATTTAATAAAAATGATTTCTTTTAAATAAAGTGGAAATTGAATTAAGGATAAAAAGGACTGAGAACTACATTAAATAAATCCTTCTTAGAAAAAAAATCTGTTAACCTTATTTCTAACTCTTTAATACTAACTTCTTTAAAACTTCATTGTTTTTATCTTTTAAACTGTTTCATTAAGAAATTTATGAATTTGATCACTTATTTAATCAATTACAAAACTACTTTTAGGTTAATATGTTTTTTTGATTGTTTTAAATTTTTTTGATTTTAATTGTTGTAATTTAACTTATATTTGTACTTTTTTCTTTCTTTTTATTTTAAATTTAATATATAAGTTATTTTTTCTAAATATTTGTAGTACTTTTGGTCTTTCTATTAGCTTATAACTTGTAAGACTCTAAAAAAAAATACTATAATTGAGAAACAATTTTTTTAAGAGATATTTTATTATTTTATTAATTAAAAGGATTAAGTATAAATAGATATAATTTAAATCAAGTTTCATTTTATAAAAAATATTATCTCTCTAGAAAATGAACATTTTCTTTTCGTTTAACATCTCTCTAAAATTCTAAAACCCATATGCTGCTTGTTTGAAAATTGAAGTACGTCATAAAACTTCTAGAGGTGATGTCTACCTTTCTATCCGATCAATTTATTCAATAGAGCACATTCATCATTTGCTCTCTTTAAAGTCTTTTGTTAATTTCGGTTGCATGTGTGGTGTTTAGGGTTGCATGTGTTGTTAAGAGTTCTAGATGAAGCTTTGTTCAGTTAGGATTGTTAGGGCATAATTAAATCGTTTATATGAGTTTTTCTTGTGCAGATATGCTTCCTTTGTGAATAAGAGAACTCAGAGGCATAAGAGATTGTGTGTAATTACTCATAGTCATGTAAAGAAAGCTAGATATTTATAAAATTTGTGTCATTGTTGAATGGAATTGATGATGATATTATGATCGTGAGTAGTTGAATTGTGTACGCGCTAATGTTTTTCTTATGATTAATAGTTGTGAATGTTAAAATTTCTAATTGGCAAGTGAAGTAATTGATATATGCTTGAGATTGACGAAAGGTATAAGGATATGTATATTTGGATCAAGTAACTTCAAATTAACTATTTTGAATTGGTATATTCTGTTTTGGCCTGTGAAAAGAAAGAAAAATACCTATTAAGGCCAATTGAACATATTTAGATAATTGTTACAAGCTTTGAATTATGCAAATTTATTGAATGAGTGTTTCACTCACTGAACAAGAGCATAATTTATGAAGTCAGAGAGGCTAGGGAGACCTCACTCGATTGGCGAGTGATCCTCTTGCTAAGCAATAATATTTTGATAAAAGTAAGAGAAGCATGTGTGATGTCACTAAGTGGGTGATATCAGATTGGCTAAGCGGATTTTTAAAATTACTCTTAGTGATCTTATTCTCTAAAGCAAGCGAGACACTCATTAAGGATTTCAATAAAAGAGTTTTGAGTTCAGAAAATCATGGTTCGTTGGGTGAGCTTGAGACTCACTGGACAAATTTTTAATGATTTGCTCACGGTACTTTCTCGTTGGGCAAACCATGATGTCATTGAGCGAGAAAGTGTTTTTCAACTGAAATGTTTTATTGGTTGAGAAAGAGTGAATTGTGAAAATACTTTAGAACATGTTTATATGATGGTGAATTATTGAAAAGAGAGGTACAATGTATAAATGGTATGAATGAGTGAGATTTAATAGCTTTAAGATATAAATGTGATGATGGTTTTTGATGAGGAACATGATGTATTTGCTTGTGATGTGATGAAAGTAAATGGCTTTGTAGGGAGAAAGTATTTCACTTAGTTGAACTTAAGGTGTATTGAATAGGATTCTTTTAAAAGATTATCTAGATCATACTAAATATTATGACTCACAAAAGGAAGATATTTAGGTAATGAGAGTCGATGAAGTTTCTTATGACATAATTAGTTTGAAAGAGAACCTTTCTTGTGAGTCATAGTGAGCTAATCATGTCATATGAAATGAACATAGGTCATATTTATGGGGTTGGGTAGAACCCAAGTACTAAAAGTCAAAATATATCAGAATTCATTGACAAATACATAATCTTTGAGTCCAACTCAATACACAAATCTTTTGAAATTAAAAATTTATAGTTGGTCTAGCTAGTTGTACACACTGAATGAATTGTTCGAGACTCGTTGTTTATATAAATACTTTGAACTGTTTATAAGTTTTAAACCTTTTTAAATATATTAACTTAACCATGTTTGTGGTTGTGTCTACTATGATCGTATAATTTACATAAGAGTAAGAGATAAAGCAGGTGAGGATCATAGTAATGAGATTGCATAGAAATTGTGTAGATAGTAAAAGGTATATATGTATATTTTCTTTTATATTTTACGTAGTTCCTCTCCCTTTTGGTTAAGTCTTATGTTTTTTAAAAACTTTGTTATGTAAATTAATAAAGAATACGGTAGACTATACTTATGTAATTAATTTGTTTAATACTAATTATGAAATGCTCTGCTGGTACTATTTAGCTTGTATCAATTATTTTCTATTTGTATCAAGTTATCTTATGGTGAACTGATATTGTTCTACGTATTTAAGTTCTTTTAAGTAATTACTTGCATTGCATCAAGTTATTATTTAAGACAGAATTAATTAATTTAAATTTAGAGACTTTGCGAAACAACTTACTTTAGTTTTTGTTGCTTTGAAATATACTTTTTTTTTTACTAAAATTTAAGAATAATTTTTATTCTCATTTTAATTTAAATTTTATTTCAATTTTAATTTATACTTTAAATTTTTATTACATATTATATTTTACAAAATTATGGACAACCACATATTGATATAATTTATGATAAGGCTATAAGAGGATACCTGATATGCAAGGGCCAAACTTTTAAGTTGACAAAGGGTTATATGGATTTAAATATTTTGTAATATTTAGCCAAATACACTTTTTAATAGGATAAAAATTTAGTTATTTTGTCACCAATACATAATTTTTCCGTTAACTTTGACAGACTTGAATTTTATTTCTCCTTACTTTCAACTTTTTTTTAATTCAAACAATCTTATTTTTCATTTTATTTATTTATCATTCTTTTCTTCTCATTTTCAACTCCTTAATGCAAATATAGACTAAAGAAAAAAATATAAAAGGAAATTGTTTGTACTGAAAATAACAATGAAAAATGTAACTTTTCGCGAATTCTATATATTTTACTATTCACTTAGCTATAAAAAGAAAAAAAAAAGTAAATAAAATGAATATTTTTCAACATAATCTTCTTTTACAGTAACTATATTAATAAATTTTATAAGGATTACTTAATTTTAATTAATTTTTCCTACTTTTATGTGTTTTCATTAAAGTCTATTATTACTATTGATTTCTGGCTCAAATAGCCATTGTGGTGTGCGGTCCTAAGAGACATTGATTTGTTAGGCTTTCGAATTTTGTGGTCTCTGATCTTAAAAAAAAAAAAAAAATCTTTCTTAAGAATGAAAATGACATTCTTGTGCAAGAGTTATTTGAAGGAGAGACACAAGAAAAGATTAAACTCAAATGAATAAAATCATACAAAAGACCTACACATTATTTTGAACTCATTTATTCTGGTAGACAATTTTTGTGTTCAGATTTAGGCAACCACAATTTTATGTGTTTTTGATTCATGTGATGTGGTGTGTTGTGTTCCTGAGCGTTTTGCCCCAACACACGTAGAACCATTTTCTATCAGGCGTTAGCTTTTTGCTGCCAATCATAAATTTTTCTTAGAGGGTTTTTAGATCTTTAAAATATTGCAACAAAATATTCATGATATTTGTTTCATAGGATGTGTGGTGCAGCTTTTTAAAATCTAAAAATCATTTTAAAGTTTAGAATAGAAGTTTTAAAATTCAGAGAAAGTTGGGCTTTAATCTTTTGTACTATGTATGTTTTTTAGATGAAATCATATTCACTTTAGGGATTTATATTTCGATGACTTAGTAATACCTTGGTTTCAGTAAGATAGGATATGTTTACTATTATACTATTAAGGCTTATTATCTTTCGAACAAGATAAATGTATATGAAATCCCTGACACTTTGGTGTAACTAAATTATCTAATTTATATTTGGTTAAATTAGTTTTGTTTGAATTTTGGTTAAAATAGTTCAAATAGGTTTTTATTTTTTTATTTTTAATTATGTTATTTTTTTTAAATTAATACAATTAAGACATTTTCCTTAGTATTGTATCAAAAGCGGTATAGACATGTCACATGTCAATTCATAATTTTAATTTTTTAGTCAATATGTGAGTTCAGTGTTATATTGGGTGGCATTATTAGTGTGACGTGACACTAATAATAACATGTGTATTTAATTCAATCTATATATTTAATATTTGATTAATTCAATCCTATTTTATTAAAAAGTGAAATAATGTTATTTCTTTTTAAATTAGAATAAAATATATTTATTTTGCATAAATGTTATAATAATAATTTTATTAAAATTAACATTTTTATCAAATATTTCTTCAATTATTTTTTAACCAACTATAACATATTATTGAATTCCATTTTAGAAATTACTTTTAATCTTAATGCTTTTAGTTCTTTATTTAATGTTTAGTTCTTGAAATTATATTGTTGAATTTCTTTCTCAAAATTCGAAAATATATAGCTATTTTATGTCTAAAATCTGAACTTTATAATTAATAAAATACTTGTTTAAAAGTAATTTATTTAAATGGAATCCAATAATATAATTAGAGTTAATTTTAAAATACAGATTAAATATATTTTTAATCCATTATTACTGCAAGAAAAATATTTATTAAAGTGGGCCAAAAGTCAACCCAAAGTATTAAAAGTGAACTTTAAAAGATAATTAACATCACTTTTGCGTCCTCCAAAATACCTACATCACGACCATAGATGCAGATCCATTACGCAATTAAAGTGGGTCAAGCCCACGATAAAGCCGACGCAAACAAAAAATAATAACATTAATTCAATATAGTAATCGCTTAACACACTAACTATTTTAAAGCAATGTTTGTATGGCCCACAATAAAATATACATAAAATTATTATTTAACCACAACATAAAACTAGTATAATAAAATCAAGTAAAATCTATATTGTGACAACTTAAGTAGAACCTGTTAAACCAATAATGCAACCAAATAAAAGGAGCGATAAGAATTGCTACTTTTTCAACCAAACACAATCAAATAAGAAAATACAACATGCACTAGGTCTTTTTGCACTTAATTGAGTATATTACATGGATACTACATTATAACTATTGTGGAGAAAAATATACATATACCGGATATAACAATTTAGAGCATATATATATATATATATATATATATATATATATATATATATATATATATATATATATATATATATATATATATATATATACTTCTATTAAGTGTAAAAATCCAAAAATTAATAAACTTATAGCAATTACAAAGTCATGCTCGGTGTTTGATTTACCCATATTTTTAGAAAGTGCTAACAACAAAAAAGAATTGAAAGTCACCAATTAATGAACAAATTTACCTTTTCTCAAGAAGTTCAAAAAGGGAAAGATTTTTAATACCAATGCTAGAAAAGAAAATTCACCTTATCATTCAACCTATGATGCACCGATACTTCAACTTATGTCACGTATCCGTGTCTGACATGTATCTGTATCTGATACTTTAGGATACCTTATCGATATTTATCAGTGAAGTATCTAATTTACAAAGTCGTAGTACAGTACAAGAAAATCTTTGAATAATGATCAATTTTAGTAATAAAAATAATTAGTCACTATATAGTAACCAATTTAAGTATCAATTTAAAAACTAAAAATTATTGACAACTAAAATAATTTCAAAAAATTATAATTAGTATATAAATTGATAATTAAAATAATTTTTATTATGAATTGATTTCTAAATTGGTCACTAACATTAGTTACCAAGATTTTGACTACCAAAATAATTGGTTTCTAAATTGGTTACTAACATTAGCAACCAAGGTTTTGACTACCAAAATAATTAGTCTATAAATTGGTCTTTAATTAGGAAATTGGTCTCTAACATATTTTTGGTTACTAAAATTGATCATTATTTAAGAGTTTTCCTACAATAGTACTTTTATGATGACAATAATTTATATTTTTATGTTGATAACTTTAGTACATACAGTTTTAATTTGGATTAACACAATAACAATCATATATTTACTATGTTTTTAAGAATTATTGTACCCAATTTTTAATATTCATATATCGCGTATCTATCACGTATCATGTCCTATTACTTTCAAAATAAACGTATCGACGTATCGGATACGTGTCGTATCCGATACACGCATCGTATCCATGCATCATAACATTCAAAACATGCATAACATATATCATAGGAAAATCCTGAAACACAAGTCAATTGTAAGTATTGGTTCAACATTGAATAGAATGACTTAGGCACCCAATACAATTATCACTGCACAATGGATAATCTTTTGTCCTTGTCACAATTTGATACATTTGGTCTCCAACTTTAAAAATGAATTGATATAGTCATTTTAACCTAATTATGTTAAATTCTTTTGACATCTCAAACTATTTTCTAGCTGATATTGAAGTAAAAACGTGTTAAATGGTATAATAATTCAAATACTAATATTAAACATGTCAAAAAAATTTAACGTAATTAGATTAAGAGAACTATATCCATTTACTTTTAAAGTTTGATGATCAAAATATATCAAACTTTAAAAAAATAAAATTCAATTTAAATAAATTTTGAGAAGTAAAAACATATTTAACCATTAAATTAATAACCAAATAAATATACCGTCATCTCTATGTGTTTGCCGATTAAGAAAGATATTCCCTCCAAGCTGTGTTTAGTCTTCAGTTGCATCGATTGGAAGCACACAATTGGGGTCAATGTTTTATAACTTAATTGGATGCAGTATCATTGATGTTGTAATGTTGTTTTCCAATGAAAATTATTATTTCACTTAGATAATCTTTATAATAAATCATTCTTTAAATATCATTGTAGACTAATACGATAAAATTTGAACTTTTATTAAAAATCAGTTTCGACGAAATTTACAGTATTCCGTGTTAGTATTATCCAAAAAAAAAATGTGTAAAAGATCTTTATATTTTCATCAAATCAAAACCAATCATATAAAATAAATCTATCAGTTTTTATACAATTAACTAAAAAAGCATGAAAACTATGACGTTGCTATGTATGTTATTATTTTTAAATTTGTTTTTTCCCTTTAAAAAGTAAAAACACTGTTTGATTAAAATAATACTTTTTTTAAAAATTGTTTTCAAAATTAATAAAACTTTTAGTCTTTAAAATCTTAAAACCAAACCACCCTGAGGTTTGTTTTACTTGTCAATTCCAAATTATTTTCTTGCACATTTACATTCACTTTCCTCATTTTTACGTTCTAAACTTTATTTTATAAAATATTTTTTAAAAACAAAGAAAAACAAAAACAATACTGATGTATAGAAAGAGAGAATTAAGTTACTTAAATTTCAAGATTTCCAAAACAGAAGTGATTTATTTCTCCCATTGAATTTTATATGTCGTATAGTTAGGAAGAACAGTTTTCCTGCAGTAGGACCGATCTCAATCGGATCCATTTAACATGGTAGTTTAAATGAGTTAATTTCTTCCTACACCCCTTAATTACTAACTACACCTCCATAATACTAGGAAAAGACTTAAACATCTTTTATCACTGCACCACCGCCACCCTCTATCATAAAAGAGGAGGTTAAATCATTTTATTGGTCTTCATCTTTTAGAGAAATTTCAAATTGGTATTTTTTTTTATTTGTCTTAATTTAGTTTTTATTTTGGTAAATTTGTTGTAATCAGGTCTTTTTTGTTAATAATGCACTAACCGCATTAAAAATGTGTCATGTGTCCGTTCGTATTTTTATATTTTATTTTTTTCTAACTTTTTTTTTTTAATTTTCAATTTCTTAGCAACTCTTCAGAATTAGAATATTTTCCCCCATCAAGCATATTAGTCCATTCAAAGACTATTTTCAATTCCTTCGCAAAAAGAGTTTCCTTAGACGTAAAAGTAGTAGGAATTGCCTCCTCATAACTACAATAAGAGGAATCTAAGTGTTGTATGTAACATCCTGTCAGGATATTACAAATTTATAATAAAATAAAGAAAATAAATAAATAACCGAGCATTTAATAATACCTCATTTTCCCAAAACGTGGGAAAATTAAAAATTTATTAAATGAGCAAATAAAGTTCATAACCGTCCGTTGTGAAAACTAAAAGAACAATGTTATAAAATCACCTAAGGGTTTACAACTATTTCCAAAAGCAATAAAGAAAACATAAGAAATCCCCGAGTCGAACCCCTCTCTGTGACTAAGCTTCACCTGAGTCACCTGCATCAACAACATCTGCTCCTGTGTACCGCGTACACGATCATCGCCAAACATACGCAGATAGGGTGAGCTTAACAGATAAAACATACATAATGTTACAGACATATATATCTACATTCACACATATCACTGTACATAACTTAACATCCCACATGGTTCTATACTTTAATTCCTACCATTTGACCCCCCAATCAGAACATTCGTGTTCTACATCGTCTAATGATTACTTCAAGGTGACTTGCTGCCATACCTATCGGCCACAACAGATAGAGCACGTCCGGGAAAACATGCTACGGATCATACACCGTAACGCTAGGTAGAGTTCCCATATACGAACATAGTTTGTATCATCCCAAGACTACCAAACTTGTCAGCCAACAACTGAGGAGGGCAATCTATCTGGACCCATCCGTACTGGCCATAACCAGCAAACTCACACCGACAACACTCGCCAACCCGAGCCACAACTCAAGGGTTCCTCGTGTTCATCCGCTATCCCGAGCCACAACTCAAGAGATGCTATTCCGAGCCACAACTCAAGGAATACCACGTGCTTAACCCCTATCCCGAGCCATAACTCAAGGGATATGTTCCGAGCCACAACTCAAGGACCTCCAGCAAACCCACCTTTAAAGCACCGCTAGACGCCTTGTAGATCATAATTTCTCAATCAAAAGCCCAAGCTGCAGCAGTACAAGTCGCCTGGCAAGGGACACGTGCCGCTAGGCACTGCCAGCTCCCAGACCGCCTGGCGGGTGTCGCGTACCGCCAGGCGCACAACGCCTCAAAATCCATCTCGTCGCAGGTACCGCCTGGCGGTACTACCCTCACCACCAGGCGCCCGCCACCCAGTTACCCTCTGTTGACCAGCTATCGCCTGGCGGACCCACTCGCGCCGCCAGGCATTGTATCAGTACAACAACATTCCATTTGAATTTCCTATCACAAATTTCCAAGGTTCAAAGATTCTGGCTCCCAATGCACTCCTCACTGAATGGATCACAACCATTCTCATGGACTTGGCTAGTCCCAATGTACCTGTATTACTTGGAATACTTAAAACTATTTACCCAATCTAGGTTCACGTATCCTTATTACGATTCAGTATAATACACTCCTTTCTCTAAACAATACCCATGATCTTACGATACTTGTTCTTATTTCCTTCCTCTTTATAGCATACTTAATTATACAAGTTTGTCTTGCTATCTTTTATACTTGTTTCCACCAAACGCAGATTTGCATCTCACCTTCCAATTAGACCTCTCGAAATCAAATATTGCACTCTCACTGTTTTAGGACTCATACCAGAACCTCCATTTCGTTTATTCCTTGTTATTCTAACGTACTCAACCTTCACATATCCTATCCAACATCTAGATAATTTCATTTCATAAACTCTCAATTCCTAAGACTCCAAACTTCATCTAAATGCAATCATTATCACCCCAAACTCCCTCGGACCCTTGACTCCCACTCAGTCACAAAAAAAATGTCACCTCTGCACTGTTGCCGCCGTCGCCTGGTGGCAAGCTCCGCGCCGTCGGGCGGTGCATTAGTTCTGGACATTTCCAGATCCCTACACTACACCAACTAGACTCCAAATTTCACCCAGTTCTCACAATCTCGCATATAAAGAAAAATCCCTTATATGACTGTACCTACCCATAAATTTTTCCTTTCATAATTTCCCCACAAATGAAGTTTACAATACCAGATTCTCCAATTTTTTTTTCATCTAAAAACCTAGTTGCACTGTTTCATTCACTTAAACCTCAATTACACGACAATCAACAATATTTCTAACATGTGATCATAATTCAATGATTATTACAGATTTTTTTTCGATTGGAAATCGTCAAGAACCCCAAAAACAAAAAAAATCAAGCCCTTACGCTCGTGTCGCCTGGCGGCTGGATTAGCCCCGCCAGGCCCTTCATCCCAAATCCAGAAACTGGTGTCAACCCCCAAGCGTCGCCTGGCGGCTGGGAGTGTGCCGCCAGGCGGTTCCCTTCCCAGAACACCAAAACAGCACAAAAATAGATGAGTCGCCTAGCGGTGGTTCATCACCCTCCAGGCGGTTTCTGGAAATTTTTCAGAAATGCAGAATTTCGTGATTTTAACAACATATAGGCATCTAGATTATCATACATCACATGATATTATTATTCAAAGCAAAACAGTGGAGTCCAGCTCCCCTAACCTGATCTCCTTTGCTACACTTGAAATCCTCAAGCTCTTTCCTTTGGTCACCAATGGCCACTCTTGAATTTCCTCAACCCAGCCTCAAAATTCACTTACGCCAGTCCCCTCACACTCACTTTTCATCTCTGTTTTCTAGGTCTATGTTCAGCCTTGCAAAACCTTGCCTAAACCCTCATTCTTGCCTTTTAAACTAGTGCTTTAGGCTAACCCAAGAATCAAAAACGAAAATGCACCTTATTATCTTTTAATGGCCATTCATTTCTCATTATGAATGGTGATTACAGCCACCCAGTAGGTTTCTTTTACCCCTTCCAATTCCTCCCAAAGTTAACATTAGCAAAAGAAAATAAAGTTTAATTTGAGTTTCCCAAGACTTGAACCCATAACCATGCAATTGCCAAACCAATATCAAACCATCATGCCAATTCATATTTCATGCTAACACTCATAATTCAATTATCATATCATTCCATAACATGACTTCACAGATTTAAATAATAAAACAATAACACAAGTTAACATACATAGGACTCGAACCCAAGTCCTCCCACACAATCAAAGTACTCTCAACCACTTGAGCTAGTACTTTTCCACGTCATACTCTTCATAATTTAATGTCATAATTATTTTCCCACATGCATTTATTAATTATTTATTTATTTAATTAATTAAATCCTACGGGTCTTACATTGTAAACCTTGCAAACTATCAATAATGGGAGTGACATCCTCCAAAGAAGGCATATCAGTCAAAGAATCAGAATTCACTAGCAAACGATCACCAATAGAAACATTTGTATTCTAAACAAATAGAAAGTCATGCACATCACATAACATTAACATGATTTGGCTGAGGTTGTGATTGAGCAGCAAACGATACCATCAAGATTACACCATAATATGTTGAACTATAGGCTCCACTACAAGCTCCCCTACAACATCCACAATAGGGTCCATCATAGGACTCACATGATCCACCACAAGCACCATATCCTCCACTACAGACTCCACCACAAACTCTATAACAGGACCCACAATAGCTTCCACATGTTATAACCAAACCTAAAGAGCCTTTATTCCCATCTTTGGAACCTACCACATTAGGACAATAAAGTTGTTTTATTTGTGTCAATTATTTTCGCCTCACCATAAATTACATTGGCATCTTGTTGTAATCGTCTACAATTGGATAGATCATGACCAATCATTTTACAATTTGAACAAAAAAAAACATCTTTTCATATTCCACATCAGTCATAAACGTAAATCTTGACTTTTCCACCAAAATTTGATTAGGCAAATCATATAACAAATCAACATCAATCTAGACACATGCAAAGAAACCTTGAGACTTATTATTAATGTAATTATCTAAAGGTAAGGTTGTGTCAATGCCACGCACAATTTAAAAAATCATCTTTAACTGCCAATATTCCAAAGAAAGGCCATGTAAAAATCTTTAGTCAAAGAAAAAATACGAAGGATTTAAGGAGACAAATTCCAAACTCTAACCATCAAAACCTTTCTCATATCCTCAAGCGAGGAAAAAGCAAATTCATAAAGCCCTTATCCAAGAGGAATTGTCTTCTATTGACCCAAATGCTTCTGGCCCACATCAAGCTTCTTATAAAGATCGAAATGCATGATAGGTTTATCCTCTTTTGTTAACAAAATACACCCGTGCAAATGATTTTTGCACTCTTGCATACCAACAAGATAAACTTCTTCAACCATATGTACCAAGACAACATCTTCCTTTATTGAAGGAGAAGGTAATTGTGATAAAGGATTATTATAAACATTATGAAGAACCTGGGCAAATGTATGTGTTTGTGCCCACACATTTGAAGAAGATTTAGATCTTTGGGACTTTATATCCCTTAGGTTGCTTACAAGATCAAAAGGAGAGCCCTGTTCATCTAAATCTTCTTCAAATGTGTGGACTAAAAAACATACATTTGGTCAGGTTCTTAATGATGTTTATGATAATCCTTTATCACAATTATCTTTTCCTTGCATAAAGAGAGATTTGGTATCAATACAAATTGATGAAAATGTTTATCTTGCTAGTCTAGAGGTGTGCAAACAACAAGGAAACTTGACAGAGTAAGGAAAAAAATGATATTAAATCTTAATCAAGAATTTTTAAATAGCACTAATGAGTTTTAAAGGTTTTTTTTTTATTATTCCCAAATACATTTTATGAATTTTGAAATGTTTTTATCAAAAATTTCATTCCAAAAAAAAAAGATTTCACAACACATTTCATACATTCCAAAAATTTTGTTTCAAAAATAACATTCTGAAATTTTTGTCCTCAAGTTGTTTTTCTAAAAATGTTGTTCCAAAAATTCTAAAAACTTATCCGGGAAACCTTTCGAAATATGTAATCCAAAGTCACCTTTTCTCAGGGCAAAATGATCATGGATTTATTTTCGGGGTGGCTGTTTGAAAGTTGTATAAAAGAAAGACGACTTTATATGAAAGTCGCATTGTTACATAACAACTTCGAATCTAGTATATAAAATTAGAAATCATACCCACATAGTAGGACTTTAAAGATATACGTGAAGAAGTCATGCTCAAAACAACTTTCAATTTGATTTGCACAACTTTAATTAAATACGTACTGAACTTGTGTCAAAACCAAGAGAAACATTCAGAGAAATGTATGTAGAAGTCACTATGTACAAACCACTGCCTTGAATTGGTTCTTTATCCACATATGAATTATGTTGGGTGTGCTTTATTTGTGTAGGGTATTTGAAGTCTCGAAATTAGAGGACAAATCTCTCTAACTCTATTGACTGATGTTTGATACTTGGTTCTTAAGTGGTGAGGTCAAAGGACGAATGCCTCTGGACAGAGAATTTTATGAATTGACACTTGCTTATGAGGGTCTTTGGTGTGTCGAAGCCAATAGATGAATGTTTCTGGACAGATAACTTATTAACTAGTATTTGATACTTGATTCTCGATTGTCAATGTTAGAGGAATAATGTCTTTGGACTGAGAATTCTATGAACTGAGACTATTTGTGAGGGTCTTTAGAGTGTTGAAGTCAGAGGACATATGTCTCTTGGGCAGATAACTCTATCGACTAGTGTTTGATACTTGGCTCATGAGTGTCAAGATCAAAGAATGAATCGCCTGGATTAATAACTCTGAATTAAGGTTTTGTTGCATTTTAAAAATTACTAGTAGATTATCTTCAATTATCTAAAACTTTGAATACTTATTAAGATGTGTGAAAGTGATTTTGGAAAGAGTCTGACCAGGAAGGACAATTTTTAAATTTTTCCATATGTAACTCATTTCTCTTTTCTGAGAAACCAACGTGGTTAACTTTCATGTTTTACTTTTAATAAAAGAAAATATTTTTGGAAAAAGTTATTTTTTCATATGTTTGAGTTTTTAAACACTTTCAAAGTTTATTTTCAAAATTGAGAATTTTACTTTATTATGTTAGTTTATCTTTGAAAAATATGCACTAGAAAAATTGGTCAATATTAGAAGATGATTGGAAACAATCTTTTAGTCATATTATGTTTTTTATCAATAAACTTTATGTGGTAAAACAATGATTTTTATTGAAATTTCCAATAAAACAAGTATAATTCGTATTAATTATAGATCTTATAAAAGCAAACAAAATTAATTTTCAAATTACCATTATTGAGACTTAGTAGAACATTTTCCAAATATGATAATACATAAATATTGATAATAATAAAAAACACAGAAAATGTAAATGCATGCGAAAACATTTTAAATGTGAACAGTAACAATTTGGCTTTCTTCTTAGCTGACTAATTATTTGAAAAAAAATATATAATATATTGTGTGTATGTGTATATTGAATGAAGTCCTATGAGAGCACAACTTCGAATTTTATATGTAAGTTGAAAGTTCGTTATGGAACAACATTACGTTTATATAAATACAGTTTAACTAAACTCGTCTTACCTTTACATGACTTTTTGATATGGCAAAAACAATAAAATTGAAAGTCATTCTTTCTTGACATGATTTCAGGTAAGCTTTTGAACACCCAGAAAATTCTTGTGCATAGGACACGACATCTTCGGGTAAAGTCGTTGCACAACATACTCAAAAGCAATAATAACTTTAGAATCTGTCCATCTCTACATAATTTTTGTTCCAAAGTGTATAAATCCATTTGGTAAAAAAACCATTGTATGTATGTTGTTCATCTTGACCAATCATGTTATCTAGATAATGTATGTCAACAATATATCTTTCATATATCCATATTGACCACCGACAAGATTGGAACAAACAAAATGCATTTTTATCCTGTAGCAATGGGCGGTCTTGAATGTGACAAATCTGAATAAATACCTCACGTAAATAACACCTCATAATTATTATTATTATTATATGTTGTTCTACTTATGGCTCAATGCACATTTATCGTTAATTGCAGCGAGGGTTTCTTACTTTAAAATAAAATTGAGATGAAAATAGTAAAGAGGTTTCCAATATCTTCTGCTCATTAACTCAGTATTCTAATCATCCTTAAATTATTAAAAAGTAATTAAAATAGTAGATTAACTCAGTATTCTAATCATCCTTAAATTATTAAAAAGTAATTAAAATAGTAGATGCCACTTAGCAGTATTCCCTTTGCCTTTGCCTTTGCCTTAACCCTTGGTGCCGCTCACCACCACCCAACAACAGGACAGGAAGAGCACCGAAGAAGTCGTTCTCTAGTCGATGTCCAGGTCCAACGATTTGAGATCTGCTCATTTGTATTTTTTTAATATGTTGATTTTGGCCCATAAAGTTGTATTATTATTGGGTTGTTGAGATCTGTTCTTGACTGAGTAATGTTCTATATTCTTATGTTGTTGAGATTTGTTCTTTACTGATATAATGGTTTGTTCTTAGTATGCAGAAGATGTATTTTAATAAAGATGGTCTTAGTGCTTAAGAAGCACTCAGCATTGCGTGGGTAATAAATAATGTAGAAGCCAATGACAGAAAAAAACAAAATCAGACACAATAATCCAATGAGGACACACCCCTTGGTCTCAAAGTGTTGCTCACACATTCAGGAATAATCAGCAATAATACCATCACCATTCCAACAACAATGACTAGACAGAAAACCCTGGTTGCTTTTGTGATAACAAAAAGCCAAGACAACATATCAGCATTATTGATCAATCACATTAACAAGTTCCCCCCCATAACATCCCAATCCCCGCAATCTGAACCAAATGTACAGAAAACGAAAAAGAAGCTACAGAAGATAAATACCTCTACAATCGGCTCGGCTTGAGCATTCCACGACCACCCTCTCATACACAAACATTAGAAACGTGATCCCTGCAGTTTCAGCACAAACAATATAACTTACCGTTCTTAATCTAACCTTTACAATTTATTAAACTAAGAAATTTAAAGAACCAGATCGATGCAGTTCTTTCATAACTGTAGAATATCTTGATTACTCATGGTTAATGTCCTTCGTCGTCATGAAAATCGAAATCGGTGATACTGAACATGGCATGTAATATAATAATATATACCTAAAATAATAAATCCAGCATTTAAGGCAAGATATCATACATACATGTAATACTACAATACCAGCGTCCACAAATGATCATAATTAAAGGCGAATTGAATTGAATTTCTACACAGTGGAAAGGGAGGGGTTTCCTTTTCCCAGTTTCAGTTTCCTCATTCGAAGATCACCGCAATCCAAGCCGCAACCGCACTGCGGGGAGACGAAGAAGTTATCAAGGGAAAATGAAGCGGAAGCGACGCCGACGGAGAAATCGAGGTCGTCGCCGACGCGAACGACGTGGAGAATGTTGAGCCAGAAGAAGAGGACCTTCACACTTATCCCGTGCAGTTCTGTGAGCCTACCGTCGGATATGTAGCCGGTGATGGTTTTCTGGTAATTCAATTGGTACGAACCTTCGAGGGAGAAACTGCACGAACCGTTCAGATCGGCGCGGAATTTACCGCTGGACGGGTCCAGTTCGTAGCTGGTCACTCCTTTAGGGAGAAGGCCCTCCGGAAAGCGAAATCTCTCCAGCATCTCATACGCCGTCGGTGCGGCGGTAACAGCGCCGATCGTCGGCAAGAGGAGGAGGACGACGGCGGCGAAAGACATGCTCAGTCTTTGGAATCGGATTGAGATTTTGTTTGATTCATTTGGGGACTCTAGCTCCATGGTTTTGTATCTCCTGCGATTATGGAATCAATGAAACGTCGGCGTTTCGCAATGAGAAGGGAGAACCGTTGGATTCGCCACTTGAGTTTTTCTTTTTGGATGGATGGAGATGATGATACTGATTGCCTAGCCTTTATTCCGGCACGAATCTCGAACCCTTTTCTATTTTTTAATTAATTTTGCTAACATTATTTTAACTGCTGTCACCTGCTGCACCGAATCACCACCGATATATGGGGAGATGAACTCAAAAGATCCCCTTGCACACTTTTCTCAAAACATATTTGACTATTATTATTAATATTCTTTTAGACTATTTTTTTATTGTGTTTTACCGAACATGTTTTGGAAAAATATCATTAGTCATAGAAAGGTTAAAATATCTTTTTTGTCTCAATTTTTGTCAAATTTTTTCAAATAAGTTCTATCAATTTTTGTCAATTTTGTTTGGATTTTCTTTTGCTAACACCGTTTAAATTATGAACGGCCATGAACAGGGACTGCCACGTGTCACTTCGTGATTTTTTTGAAATTTTTTATTTTTATTTTTATATTTTTTTAATATTTTTTTAATATTTTTTAAATGTACACATGTCAACCCAGGAGCATGCCATGTGTCACTTCGTGGTTTTTTTGAATTTTTTATTTTATTTTTTTGAATTTTTTTGAATTTTTTTAAATGTACACGTGTCAACCCAGGAGCATGCCATGTGTCACTTCGTGGTTTTTTTGAATTTTTTATTTTATTTTTTTTGAATTTTTTTTGAATTTTTTTGAATTTTTTTAAATGTCCACTTGTCAACCCAGTAGCGTGCCACGTGTCAAAGTCAATACTCTATATTCAATTTGGTCCCTATATTTGTTATTTTTGTTCAATTATGTTCAAATTTTTGTTAACATTAACCAATTTGGTCCCTATGGAAGATGTGACTAAATTTATTTTTTATATCAAAGTTATAATGATGTGAATTTTAATATATTATATAAAAATATTTAATAAAAAATGTGAATTTTAATATAAAAATTAAATTTGGTTTTAATTTGGAGAGGGACCAAATTGGTTAATG
>Ga0209589_1006733_pt1 | contig 18855 bp, 12 predicted proteins | sample CowpeawhiteBW_FD_187525 | JGI IMG/M metagenome (GOLD analysis project Ga0209589, IMG submission 187525) | Root nodule microbial communities of legume samples collected from California USA - Cow pea white BW (SPAdes) (version 2) | ecosystem: Host-associated > Plants > Roots > Nodule | place: USA...
AATATTAATTAAATGAACTTAATTTGGTTAAAAATATTTACTTGAAATATCAATTTTGATGGAAATATTTGTGTACATTTATATAGAAATTAAATTTGATTTCAATTTGGAGAGGGACAAAATTGCTAATTTTTACAAAAATTAGGACTAAATTGAGACAAATTAAAATAAAGGGACCAAATTGAGACTAAGGAAATGACACCTGACATAATACTGACACATGTCACTGTCACTGCCACATCACTCCGTCACTACCACGTGGCACGATGACAACTTGACACATGACAATTTTTTTGATTTTTTTAAAAAAATTCAAAATTCAAAATTCAAAAAAATAAAATAAAATAAAAAATAAAAAAATTCAAAAAATCGAGGAACTGACACGTGACACTTCCTCTAACGGCGTCAACCTTGACTTAACAGAAAGGGCAAACATGAAACGTTTTAACAAAAAAAGGAACCAATTTGAGACTTTTAAAAATTTGGGTACTATTTTGAGATTTCGACTCCAAAATGAGACCAAAGACATAATTAAACCTATTATGTAATTATGTTGTGCATACTTACATTCCTTATTTAGATCATGCTGTTAAGTATATGTACCTATCTCCAACATACAATAAAACATTCAAATCATCTTTCTCTCTTCCAAGTTTTGTAGGATTGAATTATACTTAAAATTCACTACTGTAAAACAAGATTAAAACATGATTATTAAGAAAACCAAAATTAAGCAGATTATCACTAAAATGATTGTCTTGTAATAACATTTAGTTTATGAAAAAAGTAGAAAACCTATAAATAACTACATTGTTGACATGTTTCTAGTGCCGGATTTGCTGAAAAGTTCTTGTGACTTGCAACTGTTGATACACAGCAAGCCAACCTGCTTGAGTTGGGTGCAAGCCATCCCAGAAGAAAGTTGATTCAGGATGGTCGCAGATCTTATATTTCTTAACATTGTTCTCAACACTCCCACAAATGTACCTGATGCTTATCCCATCACAACAAGCCTTGAACTTTTCCTTAATATTACTCTTCGATGGATTGTTCAACACTGACATGAAACTCTCGTAAATATCAAAAACTAGGAAGGTGGATTGATCTTTCACCTGTTGGTTCAACTTGGTCACAGCTTGATTCAATTGGTGATTGTGAATAGCAATGAAGTTGTTCAAGGTATTATTACATTGTTTATACGAATATAAACCTGTGAATGGAGGAAGACATCCAAGAGGGGGTATACCACCCACTGCAACTTTCCTCACTCCCAAACTATGGATGCGACGCATGTTCATGGCGGTTTGATTAACCATTGAAGCAATGAATGATGGATAGTTCTATACAAGTAAAGTCAAAATTCACTGAGAAAACTGAATATTAATAATTTCAAAAATTTAACATGTTAGTTGTGAGTGATTTAGAATAACATGTTAACATGTTTTCTAAAGATATAGAAGATAGCATAATCTGCCGTTTGGAGTGGAAGAACAAGTCATCAAGAAAGAATTCAACTCATTATAATAAAAAAGATAACAGAAATCAATTTATGCAAAATTGAATATTAGAATAATTTTTTTTTTTAATTTTAAGACAATAGAAGAAAAATGGAGTGTTGAAAATCGTAAATCAGGAATTGGAGCAACTAAAATTACTATTTAACTTTATTTACTACAACTTGTGGAGAAAAACACTTTTAATTGTGGACTAGAGTTGTCACTTAACTTATTTGTAAAGAAATTAACTTTATAAAAATAGAAACCATTTAAAATCTAAAGCTTGGTAATTTCTTCCATGAAAGGAGAAAACATTAGATAAGTAGAAAAGTACTATGAATTAATATTACGATTATACAATTTTGTTGTTATATTATTTTTTTTATGTTTTTAGATGTGCTAAAGAATAATTAGTTAGATGGTTAGTGTTCAACTTTCAATTTCAACTTCTACATATTTGATTTTATATATTTTTTATCAACAAATCTATGGTAAGTATTTTTTGTAAGTTTTTTCTTCTTTTAAAAACTCTTTCGCATTATTATAGGATGATAATATGATGAAACACATGCAGATTTATTTTTTTTCTATAGCTAAAATTTATCACCTTCTTATTTTTATACTTAAGAGGTATAAAATTTGTCTTATCCTTATTTCCATTGGATAATGGGTAAATTCATATCACCTTACCTTTCAAATATTGATTAAATAATTTTATGCCAAAAAAATATAATATTATCAAGAATTCAATGTTTAAAGGAAAATCATTTGAAGGATATATGTGATTCAACACTTGAGATTCAGAGACCTAAATGTTGTGACGAAAAAAAAACCTAAAAATATTAAAAAAATAGAAATAATAAAACGTGTAATATAAAAGTTATTTAATTTAATGAAATTAATGTTTTTGTTGGTAGTAGAGCTATAAATTTGGTCCATCCCACAGGGTTTGGTCTTGCTCAAGTGGGTTAGGGCCAAAAAAATCCCAAAAGGCTCGTCTCGACCATCAACTCAGACTAGTTTGTCTCGACCTTTGATCTTGGCTGACTCGTCCCTATCTTCGATCCCAGTGGACCTATCTCTACATTTGACCTCGATCGGCCAATCTCGACCTTCAGTCTTGGTTGGCCAGCCTTGACCATCGCCCGACCAACCTGTTTTGACCTTCTTCTTGGGTCAGCTGTCTAGAACTTTAGCCTGGGCTTGTTCGTCTCAACCTTTGACTTAAGCTTGCATGTTTTGACTTTTGGCCTAGGCGACCCATCTAATTCTTCAAACCAAGACAACTCGTCTCGTTCTATTGCCTGGACCGAACAATCTTGACCTTCAACTCGAGCTGACTCGTCTCATCCTTCAGCTTGGACCAACCAATCTCAAATTTTGTCCCAGAACAGCTCGTCTTAAATTTTGGGCAAAGACGACCCATCCCGACCTCAACCTGGACCGATCTTTCTCGGCTTTCAACCCGAAATAGCCCGGCTCGACCTTTGACCCAAGATGAAACTATTGTTTTTAAGAATTAATTAAACTCTTGTAGTGGGGCCAAACCCACCTTGACTTTGACCCTAACTCACTTTTAGAGGGACTTTGGGGGCTAGACTTTTTTTTCCCCTGATTTTGTACCCCCTAAAATGGGATTGTTCTTGCATAAGCTGAAATGGATGCCTAAGTTGGAAACACTTGTTATGTAAACTCTCTTTCACTCTCTGGTCTCTAGTATCAGTTGAAAATCTACACTGCTTAATGGAAGCATCCCATATTTATACAAATCAGACATTTCCATTTTTCTTACGCTCGTTAGACGATTATCCAACCCATGATCGAGCCATCACAAGAACCACCTCTATGTCTTGCGGCACAAATATAGGGAGTGGTGTTAGGGGGCAAGACAATTATGTGATATTGCTCCCTACTTGACTTCTTGATGACTATTGTGGCCGAGCATTGTGATCTCTTGCCTGTTAAATGGTTATCAAACCCATGATCTACCTATTACAGTAACCGCCTCCGTGTCTTGCGACACAAATATAGGGAGTGGTGCTAGGGGGCAAGACAGTTATAGGATATCACTCCCTACTTGACCTCTTAATGATTGTTGTGACCAAGCATCATGACCCATTCCCATAATACAATACCTCGACCTCTAACCGACATCCGAAGGGAGGAGGGAGATATGTTTCCCTTGCTATGTAAGGTCGTAACCATTATGTACATGACGATGATTACTTACTCCCGCCCCAAGGCCAAGGCACGAACCACTAGCCTCCAAACTCAAAATTGCATTAGTGAGGGGTGTGTAGAACATAAGAGTGAGATCAGTTAATCTCGCCCTAAGGTCAAGGTACGAACCCCTAGTCTCCAGGCTCAAACTTGCATCAATGATGGGAGTGAAGATCTTAAGAGTGAAATCACTTAATCTTACCCCAAGGCTAGGGTACGAACCATAGGCTTATTCAATGGTGGGTCATGGCCATGGGTCAAATTAACAACTCTAGTGGGAAGTAGTTCTCCAAAATTAATTTTGAATATGGTTTAATTGGATATAAACCAACTAATAGTAATGTCATTCATTTTGTAAGGTTGAATTCTTATGAAGGACACCTCCTACTTCTTTTAGGAGAATGATGGAAAAACTCATATATTTGATGAGTACAACGCTTGATACTATTTTTGTTGTTCTACAAATTACCTCCCTTATAGGTAGCATTAATGAACTAAAAATATTTGAAAGGAAGCCTATGAATTAGATTGTTTTATTCATGTTATAATACTAAGTGGATTCAAGCCTTTTCCCATTTAGATTGGGATACGTCTAAAGTTATCATAAAGAATGTTGTTGGATATCATGATTTCTTTTATAGATATTTAATTTTGTTAAAATTCAATAAGTAATGGTTTCATATGACATAATATTTTGAGATCTAAACTTTTTTTCACTTATTTGACACTATCCTTCCAATTTTGTCTTTTCTACAAATACAAAAAAAAACTCACTTTTTAAATGACTATTATACTCCTAAAAATATATTTTCAAAAAACCATTTTCAATATATAAAATCTCATTCTACTCTTAACTTTCATTACAATCGCAAGATGATATATATATATATATATATATATATATATATATATATATATATATATATATATATATATATATATATATATCATCTTCATAAAAAATATATATCCCAATCTCTTTTAAACAAATGTATGCAAGTCGAGGTCTTGTAACATCCGTGACTCATCTAGAAAGAGGATATGAGGTATTATAATAATTGAGTTTTGTTATTAGCCTTTTATTATGTTGTTATATATGTTAGAAACCAACTCAATTAAATAGTTAGTTTTGAGTTTTAGTTCAAGTTACTATAGTTGATTTTGTACTCCTTTTATTGTACTATTAATTAATAAATGTACGACAAAATTCTCTAAATCTTTTATTTTTCATTGCAAAAAACTCTTTCAATCAATAAAGTTAATTTACCTTAGTAGAGCCATCTTTGATCATGAAAGTAGTGTAATCATTTCCACAAATGGAGAGATAGGCAACTGATTTATTGAGACTTGAGGTGGTGTACACACCTTCTTTGATCAACTGCTCTAGGTAACTGATTTGGATTGTCATATTTGGCCTATTCACCAATGTGTCAAACACACCACTTCCACCATATGCAAAATTTATCCCGTTATGCAATTTATGCTTCATCAGTTTCCATAATTTATATGGACCTGGGGATCTCAGTCCCAAATACCTAGCTGATGAAATATATAGAAAACTTTAGAACAGGGAAAATTATATTTCTACACATTAAATACAACTTTTAAATGGTGTAGGCTCTCATGTCCTTAAAAATCCTGTTTTCGGTACCTCTCCGCGTAGATCGTGAATTCAAAATTTTAAACTTCATTTAGATTCAATCAAGAGTGTGTCACATGTAATAATTTCAAATGTTACAATAAGATCTGATACTACTTTCCTCTCCATGTAAATCATAAATTTAAAATTTTAAACTTCATTTAGATTCAATCAAGAGTGTATCACATGTAATAATTTCAAATGTTACAATAAGATCTAATACTACTTTATATCACAATCAAAACCACCCAAATTGCCACACTACATAAAATCAATGAACTCACATTTCAACTTAACATGTAATAATTTCAAATGTTATAGAATGATGTGACACTGTTTTATATCACACTCAAAACCATCCAAAGTGTATCACCAAACGAACCCTATGAACTTTATGAAGAAGAACTTGCCAAAGCAATCTCCAAAAATTGTTGGATGGCACAAACCTACCGACATGATAGAATAATGAAAGTCTCACATCGATTAGAGATAAAGTCAATTTATAATATACAAGTGACCTCGTATTGAACTTGAAAATTCCAACGAAACTTGGGCATCGATGCCTCTAGCATTGGACATAAAGTCGACGTGGAAGGAACATTTTTTTTACTAGGCTAACCATCTAAGAAACGAAAAATGGTCGAAACCTCCCCCAATAACAGGAAACTGAAAGACTTAGATGGAAAAACGTTGGAGATTATGAAGATGGTGATAAAGTTGAAAACTTTACAATTATTAAACGTGACATGTTTTTATTAAATCTACGTGAAAGGATTAAAATTTTTTTCAAGGGCCAGGGAATGATTCACCCTTTTGAAATGTTTTGAAATTTTAAAATCCTTAAAGTTAAGAAAAGAGCATCTGAATTGGACAGAGAAGAGTCTGAATTTGCATAGTTTTGTTAATTGTGTGGAAGAAGAGAAAGAGAGGAAAACGTACCAATGTAATCGGTGAGAACTCTACCGTTGGAGAATCTTCCGGATGGTTTTTCGGGAAAAGTTACACCGTAAGGGTCTTTCCAGGAACAGGGTTCGCTTAATTTCAGGTTCCCGGTATCAGCGTAGGAGTCTCCAAAAACGAACAACGTTGTCGGGGAAAGATACTGCATAATACGTTTCGATTGAGCCTCACCTAATTGCACACAACCCTATATATGTCATTTTCTTTAATCTCTTCTAACATCGTATCATTTTAAAACATAATGTTATGATACCTTTTCTTGGTTTTGAACCATAGGCCCATAGTTATGATATGTTTCTGGTATAAAATGTAATGAGAATGATGCATAGATAGATAGATACCTGAGAGAAGTAGAAGTGTTAGAGAAAGACATAGGACAGAACATAGTTGTTTTTGAGTGCCCATCATCATCAATTATTGTTGTTTCAGTTTTCAAGTAAAGTTGATCAAGGAATAGTTATTGCTTAATTTGTTGAGGGAAAGGATTCTAAATGTGCTTGATTTAGAGTAGGAAAAGTAAAGATGCATAATCGTAAATTATGATGATTGATGGATGTGAGTTTTCATAGTGAAAGGCGAAAGACGTGGCCATCGCTTCCACTTTCCTCATTTTCACACCAAGAATTCAATTTTGAGTGCCGTTTCATTTGTCTTAGGCTTAAATATATAGATTTCAATTTTTTATATTCTCAGTAACTAAAAATAAATAATTAATACCTTTTTCATATACTAAAGTTTTTTTAAATAAATATTCTTTTTGTTCTTTCTTATTTTAAAGATAATTTTCTACTTAAAAAAATTCAATAGGCAACGATGATGTTGTCTTCAAGGAAAACTCAGGCCCTCTTCCGGCGCTTCTGTACTCGTAAATTGTATTGGGCCAAAGAGGCCCAATTATCACAAATTGGATCTTTCCATATTTGTATGAGAAAAAATGGTACAAAATGTGTTCTCCCCACTCATGATTCATGTCATGAGCAGTGATGTATGTGGCTCGGTGGCTCGGTTTAACATATACTTAAGTACTCCTTTAGCACCAATTAAGGTTGTGGAAATTTACAGCATCAATATAAAATGTTTTTTTCTGAGAATAAAAAAAAACAAATAATGTTTGGACTTTGTAATATGTAAGCACAGTCCTCCCTAGTTAAAAAAAAGTAAAAAACTAGAGTATGTAGTTCACCAGTCTCACCATTTAATGTTTGTTTTAATATTTTATATTTTATATATTAAATTCTTCATAACTGGAGTGATACATTTTTTTTACTATCACGATAAAATCATTAATGTTTACAAGGTAAAACGTGTGATGGGACTCCGCGTTTTCGTTTAAAGTTAATTAATCATCCTTTCATATAATTAATTTTCCATAAAATAAAATAAAATGTTAAATTGTATGAAAAGAAACGAAATTTATTGAATAACATAAAACATAAGAAGAAAAGGCATTTGGAAAAATATTTGTTGGGAATTAGTTGTCAGACTCATGATGGGCACTCGATAGGATTGCGACAAGAAGTTAGAGAATGAAAATTTATGATTAGGAAATGGCATCCTTATAATGAAGGCTATGTAGGCTATGAAATCCGAAGCATAGTTGATTCATGGCACATGCAAAGTGAAAGTGTTACTATTTGAAGTTGAATTCTCATTGATAAGCATCATATCTTGTTCCCAATTGACACATAGATAGATAGGTTGCAATGATTCCGTTGTAGTAATTAAAGGCATTTTTGCCCCCCTTTTGTGCATCCTAAAACAAACTAATTTCCTTCTAGTACCATAACGATGTTCCTAAATAAGTCAAAGATATATATGTCTCTATGTTCTTAATCGTTTCTGATTGCACTTTTTACTTTGATGTGACCTTAAATTTGTGACACCATACCTTCTTTACCCTACCAAATATGATTGGATAAAGTTGTCTTGTAAAACCATTCTAAAGGTTCATTCATTGGTTTTCCAAATAATCTTTAAAGGAGATTCATTTTCTTGTCTTCTTCTATAAAACCTATGAACAAACAATTCTCTACCGCATTATTCTTTTTCAAAAAATAGAACATTATGAAGCGAATAATGTTGGAGCAGAAGAAACCTTTTTAATTTTCAGATTTTTCGAGTGAAGATATCAAGAAGATTTCAAATTAAGAGATGTAAATATGATTACGTAGAAATTAGGACTCTAACTTTAATTTAAAATTTTAAGGTAATGGATTTGTTGGTCTTTTATATTGTTCATCTTAGTTACTTTTATCAACGTTAGACTTTCAACTCGTCTTGAATTTTGTTCTTGCAGGACTAAAATATGCTTACAATTGGTCTCCACAAGAATTACTCCTGGATCTTCCTCTTCTCTGTTGTGGATTTAAGATGTATCATCCTATTTACCTACAAAGATCGATATGTCTTTCCTATGAGCTCTCTAGACCAGATACCTGCAAAGACACTTTGACACTCTAGAATGTGCACGAGACAATAATAAATGTCAGAATGAATACTTAAGAGTTACCTTGTGAATAATGCTATTTATAGTATCTTCATGGACTTTTATCTTGATAGGCCTAAATTACCTTTCTTAGACATTTTAGTGTTTCGCTAATCCATCTTACTTTCTTAATCTTTTTACAAGTCATATTATCCTTCATATGGAAATCCAATATGATCAAGGTGTGCATTGTTGTTGTGACCAAGATGTTTGTTCAATTAGGATGTCATCCTAGGTTAACAACATCATTTCGGTCTTATATGACACAAATTTTTAACCATATCTCTTTCAAGTGTGAATTTCTCTATATTGGAGCACCCAGAAGTATTTTACCGGTAACCAACTTTTAAACATTAGAATTCTTCACCTACTTTGTAATATACTCATATGAGTCGTCATCATAATGAACTATCAATTCTGGTACCACTGTGAAGTGTTGTTAGGGGAGACACCGAGAAGATTCGACACCACTGAATGGTGAATAAACTCATATAAGAGATTAAGACACCACTTTTAACCTAAAACCTTAAGATAATGGATTTGCGAGTCATTCTACTTATATATTCTTTATCTTAGTCATTTTTACCTAATGTAGAATTTTCAACACACCTTAAACTCCTTATACTAGAATATAATTTTGTTTTGTATTATGAACTTAGTTTATTTGAGTAGGATTAATTTACTATTAAAAGAATAATTGGTTGATTTATTCTTAATCTTAACATTTCATTCTTCTTATTCTTAGTCACATTATGCATTTTTACTACATTACATGTTCACATTAATTAATCAAGATATATGTGTATGTAATTTTCTTTTACAAAATCATTAGCATATCTTTTAGAATATGTGAATATTGAGATATTCTCTTTTTTCTTTGTAAATATATAGTTAACAATTATTCTAACAAGAAAAATAATATTATCAAAATCTTTCGTACCGAGAAATTTAATTTAATTAGACATAGTTATATTATAATTACTTTAAAATTTAATTATAGTAATATTGAAATCAGATATATTTGGATATATTTATTTATAATATTCACATTATGATTGACACAATTTATTATTATCATGAAATTTAAGTGTGTAAAGACATAAAAATTGGATATTTATAAAACTAGAGGAGATTTAACAAAATATATATGGATATTTATTAATAAAAGACTGAACTGTAAATAGGTTTTATGATTAAAAGTTCAGAAAAAAAAAATTTTTGTTCATTTGTCTAAAAACTCTTCTTATCAAATCTTCTTTGACTTCTTTCTAAGCTTCGTCATCCATCTCTCATATGTTTTTCAATAAGAGATCACTTCTGAGCTCACGACAAAAAACTCTACGCATCCATCCAATTAGAATACTCAATAGAGTAAGTTCTTCCTTAACTCCTTTTCTAAAAAAATGATTTGTTTTGTCCAGGCATATGAGCTAAGCAAGTCATGTGTAACTCTTTCTTCTTCAATTTGAGTCTCTGTGTGGTTGTGATCCTTGTAGTGGGGTCAGATAATTGATTTGAGGTTGTTTTATGTAGTTAGAGTTACCAGATGAATGGGTTGTGAAGGGAGAATTCTATAGCTTTAGGTAGAGATGCCAAAAGGGGTTCTAACTCGTGACCAAACCAGGCTCACCATAGGTTTGAGCTGGGTTGGACTGAGAAAATTTCATTTGTTTTAAAAATGGGTTGAACTAAACCCGGCTCACTTAACCCACGGGTTAAACAAGTTCGAGCGAGGTTGAAGATGGGTTGACCCACAACCCAACAACAACAACACTATTTTTTTTATAACTTTTATTTTTTTTATTATAATTATTTACTACTTCTATTTATTTAGGTTCACAATTTGATATTTTTAAATACTAGAATGTTGATCAATAATATTTGAATAATTTGAATATTAAATTTATTTGTTTGTCAAGTTATATACGTTGATACTTTAATCTTTAACTTCTATTTTTAGAATAGTATTTTGAGAATTAGGTGAACACTTTGATTCCACTATTATAACCCAACCTACCAATCAAATTTAAAATCCATTATAACTAAACCTACCCAATTGCTTCTTCCAATCTCCAGACCGGAAACCACAGCCACACCATCACAATCCTTACCTCAATCACAACCACACAAACCTGAACCACCCATATCCCAGACCATGGCTACTTGTAGCATGCATGGGATCTTTAAGCCAAAACACCAATCTAATTTGATGACAATGGTTACACCATCCCCCTTTCTCGTAACCCAGAAGTTGCCTTGTCCGACTCAAATTGGTAAACTACCATGTTAGAAGAATATTAAAAACAAGACTTGGGAGTTGGTGCTTTGTCCTCTTGATGTAAACATCATTCGCCCTATATGGATCTTTCAACATAAATATAAATTTGATAGCTCTTTTGAGTAGTACAAAGTCTGTCTCATTTTTTATGGTAGGTCCCAACAAGTAAGCGTGGATTGTGAAGAAACATTTAGCCCAATGGTGAAACCAATCACTATTCAAACTATTCTAAACATATTTGTGTCCAAATTGTGGCTCATTCATCAACTAGATGTTAAAAATGCCTTCCTGCATGGTCACCTTCATGAAATTGTTTACATGTATGAACGTTCCTAAGATTCAATCAATCTGCAATATGTGTGTCAGTTGAAGAAATCTTTATATGAACTTAAACAAGACCTACATGCTTGGTATCAACAGTTTGTTGATTTTGTCTCCACTATTGGTTTTTCACATAGCAAATATGATCATTCTTTATTTATTTATCAACAAGGAAATGACATGGCATACATACTCCTTTATGTTGATGACAGTATTCTCACTACATTCCCCAATGTTCTTCGCCAATCTATAATGTCACAACTTACTTCTGAATTTGATATGAAGGATTTGGGATCTCAAGTTATTTCTTGGGAATAGGAGTTACGCAACATGCAAATATATTATTTCTTTGTCAAAGAAAATATGCATAAGAGATTATTAAACGAAGTGGCATGACTTCTTGTAAACCTACAACCACGCCAATGTGCACTAAGGCTAAACTCATTATCTATTCAAGATCTTCCTACAAAAATCCCACCCATTATCGTAATTTAGCAGGAGCTTTGTAATATCTTACATTCACAAGACCAGATATATCTTATATTGTGCAACAAATTTGTTTACATATGCATGACGCAGAGGATGAACATATGAATGCTCTTAAACGCATCATGTGATACATTCATGGAACTCATGATTATGAATTACATCTTTACAAGTCTACAGTCTCAGGTCTCATCTCTTACATTGATGCTAATTGGGATGGATGCCCAGATACCTGATGTTTCGTGTAACATCCCTAAGGAATATTACTGATATAAAATAAATAAAATTCGAAATTTCATTAAATTCCACATTGAATGTGAACTATTTCCCAAAAAACACGGGAAATTTTAAAACTTTAACAATTAAAATCCATAAATCCAAGAATCCATGATTTATAAAAACTGGAATAAAAGTCAACGGCTCCTGTCGGGTTTACATAATATTCTCAAAAACAAAATAGTAAACGTATACATATGTATCTACAAAACATCCCATGCTAGCCCTCGCTCCGAGTCTAAGCATCTCCTGGCCCACCTGTCACATCATTTGCTCCCGGATAACAAGTTATCCGATTATCGCCACACACACACAGAAAGGGTGAGCTATGCACAATATATAAATAAAACATGAATATAATTATATTTCCCAACCCAAAAGAACATAATTAACTTCATAATTTCCAAATCACCCAAACCATGACCTCATAGTCCTTCATGAGTCATATGCATGAACTAGGTTTTGAGACTTTCCTGTGCTCCCACGAAACTAACTCATTCGTGGTCCAACCCTATGAGCCTATCCCGCTCATAGTCCTGCCCTACAGACTCCTCGCCTATAGTATAAACATCCAAGTCTCACACTTGGAGCACGCACACAATCACCATACTATGGACTCCTCGCCCAATAGTAGCCGACGGGAACATCACAGTTCCTTGCCCATTGTGCGCCCGACACATGCAATCACCATACTAAGGACTCCTCGCCCATTAGTAGCCGACGGAAACTCAACCAGTTCCATGCCCATCATGTGTCCAACCACCGAGCACATCCCAGACCCCTATTGGACTTAGTCCTTCAAGCCCAGACATCACACCACTTGCATATACAATCTAAACTTGGTATAAACAACCAAAACGCACTCACAAGCACATGTAAAACATAGCAACTCACATCAACTGGCTTAAGCCAGGGACACTCGCCCAAGCTAAGCCTCTAGCCTCGCTTAGGCTAGCTCACCTCGCCTGAGCGAGCTTAAAATAGTTACCTCAGCACGTTATCTCGCCTAGGCGAGATCCCCTCGCCTGGGAGACTCACACTTTCGCCCAACAACAAACAAACCTCGCCTAGACGAGAAAACGACAAAACCAACATGAACACACTTCGAGAACTCGCTTAGGCGAACCACTCTCGCCTAAGCGAGAGTGTCAGTCGCTCAAAATCCAAAGCCTCTCGCCTTGGTGAGAAATCGCGCTCAAACCTCCAAGTTCTCCTCGCGAACTCGCTTAGGCGAGTGCCTCTCGCCTGAGCAGGCGAGAGACTATGTCGCTCAAAACCTCTCCTGGGTCGCCTAGGCGAGACCCACGAATCAGAGCTCAACATGAGACTCTACAATTCTCGCTTAGGCGAGGTGGACCCGCTTGAGCGAGACTTGCAGGGTTTCGAGTCTGATCACGCATCCACTTCGCCAAAACCATACCAAAATACTAACCAAACGCTACCAACACAATGTAATGGAAAACAAACATCAGAACAAGCATTATCTCCAATTAAGCTACCAAAACACAATACTTAGGATTCCACAACCATTCCATACCTAAAACCCTCATTCCCAAAATATATAATGCATTACAGGATTATGTGCACAACATCAATTAATTAAGCTTTCTATCACCACACATAATGTACGAATTTCATGCCAACAGAAATCAATTGAAAACAGAATTGAACCAAAAACCATAACACATGTCAATCAATTTAAGAGCATAAGGACAGCTCCCCTAACCTGTCAATCTTTGCTTCCAAAGGTTGCCTAATCCCTGACTTTGTGATTGCTAGAACCCTCCCTTTTTGCTCTCTCAACCACCACCGCTTTGCTCTTAATCCCGTTTAGCTTTCGCACTCAAAACTCGTAATCCTTTCTCACTCAAATTTTCAGACTTCCAAAATCCTTCTAATGGCCTAATTCTCCCTTTTTATATGACTCCCAATTGTGGTAAAAAAGAATAAAACGAAAATTGACTTTTTAATGCCTATTATTACCTTTCATAAGCTATTATGGACTATTTTTTCCAACTCCCTTAATTTGCTCTCATCAAGGTTTGAACCCGTGACCTTCCACCCATAATGCCAAAGTACAACCACTATGCCAATTCACATTTGATGATACACACAATCAACATATGTTTACATTTCCAACTCCACACTCTTACATATTATTAAAAAAAATCATAAAACAACAACACGAAATTGGCATACATAGGACTCGAACCCAAGTCCTCTCACATAACCAAAGTACTCTCAACCACTTAAGCTAGTACTTTTCCACATCACATTAGACAACAATTAATGCCATAAAGGCGTCTTCTACCCGCATTTATTAATTAATTAATTATTTAATTAATTAATTTTCCCGGGTCTTACATTCTGCCTCTGGATGTTGTGTTTTTCTTGGTGACAACTTGATCTCCTAGTCCTCTAAATGTCAACCTACTTTCTCTCAATCTATTACTGAAGTTGAATATTGAGGGGTTGCTAATGTTGTCTCCGAATCTTGTTGGAATCGAAACCTTCTTTTAGAACTACATTTTCCGATTCCCAAAGCTACATTGGTTAATTATGATAATCTTACTGCAATATCTCCTGGGCAATCTCGTCCAACATTAGCGCAATAAACATATTGAAATGGACATCCACTCTATACGTTAGAAAGTTGCTAAAGGACATGTTTGTGTTCTTCATGTATGTCACACTATCAAATTGTTGACATCTACACTAAAGGACTATCACACATCCTCTTTGATGATTTCCGAGCCAATCTCAACGTCCGACCACCTCCTGCTTCGATTGAGGGGGTTTGTTAGATTATGCAGTGAATATCTGCATAATCTTTTATTACTAATATGCAAATAAATGAGATTATATTTGCATAATCTTTTATTACTAATAGATTATACATTTAATTAGAGCCTAATTTCTCTTATGTACTCATGTATATATTTCACCAATAAATGATAACAAGGCACGCATAATCTCTTACAAGAAAAATATTATGCATAATATTTTTATTACTAGTAGATTATACATTTAATTAGAGTCTAATTTCTCTTATGTACTCATGTATATATTTCACCAATGAACGATAGCAAGGCACACATAATCTCTTACAAGAAAAATATTGTGCATAATATCAAGCATGTTGGTAGGATGATAAAGTAGAGAGCCTATCATACATTTATAAATTGTTTGATCTACTTTCTTTCCATTTTTTTCCTTCCAAGGACTTTAAATGTATGCATCGATGTCTTCATAGGTTTTTCACTTGACATGTTGAATTTCTCCAAATGTCCTCAATATATTTTGTTGATGGATGATGTTCTTTTCTCTTTGCTTGATATGAAATTTGATAAAGAACTTGAGCTCACCCATCATATTGTTGGGAAACACACACTAAGAAAATATTATCCTCAAGCATAAGCACACACAAATAAGAGTATAAATATAAATAAAAGCACACAGTAAATTTACCGTGGTTCGACTCCTTAAGGCTACATCACAAATACTCAACAAAAAGTATTATCACTTAAAGTGCAATTTTTCTAGCAAAAATTGCAAACCTTCGTACATTTTTTATGGACAAAACTGCAAACCTTTCAATAACACACAACTACCCAAGCCCCTTATACACCCAAGAGACTTTCATACACTTTTTATTGACAAAACTGCAAGCCCTTCAATGACACATGACTACTCAAGCTCCCTATACACCCAAGAGACTTATTGAGTTGGGGTGTTAACTCTTAAATCAACTCATCACTTTCATAGTAGTTTCCTACTTTTTCTTTCTTCCCTTTAGTCAATGTGGGACTTTGGTAAATACCCACCTCAAAACAACATATTCCCCCTTCACCAAAAGTCTCACATATCATCTCCATCATTGACTACATTTGTAGAATGAGTACTCTTAGATTTCCCTATCATTCATTCCATTTGTTGCAAGTCCTTTTTGAATTCTCGACATTTAACTTGTACGTGATCAAACTCTCCACAATAATGTCATTGAACATTAGTAAAATCTTTCGGTTGAAATTTACCTTGTTGGTAACCATATTTATTTTTTTGGCTCACCTTTAGTTACTATCAATTAACTATCTTTTGAACTTTGATCATCACCCATCATTTGTTGACCCTCCTTCAACGATCTCACCACATCATCTAGTCCCAATGTACTTTTCCCAACTAGAATTGACTACACTAGTGACTTATAAGACTTGGGCAGTGATGCTAACAAAAGTAATGATTGTTCCTCATCTTTAATCTTTAATACTCTTATCTCCTACATTCATATGTATGGATATTAATTCATTGAACTTATTAATATGATCAAACACATTACCTCCATCTTCCATCTTCAATGAGTATAAGTCTATTTTCATCATCAATCAATTGGTGAGAGATGTTGATGCAAACTTACTTCCAACAAATTCCATAAGTTCCTTGGAGAGGCCTCTCTCAACATAGTCACTTTAATTTGATGAGCTAATACCAATATAATTGTGCTCACTGTTTTTTTATTGTATTCCACTTTTAAAAAAATGATCAAAACTAACCTCTTTCCAAAAAGAACCCATGTAATGTTGACTTTGCTCAACACTTCAAATTGTTCCTCTTCCTCTCTTGATCAGAACCTCGACTTGGATACCAATATACCAATATTGGGAAACAAAGACTAAGAAAATAATATCCTAAAGTGGAAGCATACACACAAATAAGAGTAGAAATATAAATAAAAGCACACAAGAAATTTAACGTGGTTCGGCACCTCAAGGCCTACATCCACAAATACTTAATAAAAAGTATTATCACTTAAAGTGCAATTTTTCTAGCAAAAATTGCAAACCTTCATACATTTTTTATGGACAAAACTTCAAACCCTTTAATGACACAACTATCCAAGCCCCCATACACCCAAGAGACTTACTGAGTTATGATGTTAACTCTCAAATCAACTCATCACTTTTATAGTAGTTTCCTACCTTTTCTTTCTTCAATTTAGTCAATGTGGGATTTTGGTGAATACCTACCTCAAAACAACACATATCCATCTTGAACTTTCCCTACATGAACTAAAAACTCTTTGTAAAGGAACTCGTTAGTAACACCAAATATTATGTCACCAACATATACTTGGACAATAATAAAGTTATTTATGCTCTTGTCGAAATAAGCTTGTATCAACCTTTCATTTTTTGAAACTATTTTCTAAAAGAAAAATTTTCAAATATGTCATACCAAGTTCCAGGAGCTTACTTAAGACCATACAAATCCTTTTTAAGCTTGAAAGCATAGTCTTATTTAGAAACGTCTTTGAAATCTAGAGGTTGTTTAGCAAAACTTCCCCTTTCATTCAATCATCTAGAAAATCACTTTTAGCATATATTTGATAAAGCTTGTTTTTAAAAGCAATAATAAAATCATTATTGCTTCAAGCCGTGCAACTAAAGAAAAAAAGTTTTGATAAAATCTATACTTTCTTACTTATTGTAGCCCTATGCTACCCATTTGACTTTATTTCTTATCACTTTTTCATCTTTATCGAGCTAAGCTTGTTACCAAAGACCCATCTTGTCCCATTCACACTTTAATTAAATGGAGAAGGCACCAAAGTTTAGGCATAATTTCTAGTGAAATGGTTTAGTTCTTCCTCTGTGACTATAGTCTAGTCTTTATCTGTTAAAGTCTCTTCTATGTTTTTGGTTCAATCTAAGACATCAAATCCATAATAACTTCGTCTTTGAAATAAGATCTGGTTTTGATATTATCATTTGGCGGATTGAGCACTTACCATTAGGTCAAAAGTTATAGCTTATAGTCAAGTGCAACTTTTTTTACTTAAGAACACAACAATAGGAACGTCATGGTTTAATTGTAAAACTCACCTCTATCATGGAATAATTAATGCTCCAAACAACATAATTTCTCTTTCTTAAGATTTGAACTTGAGGATGAAGTGAAATATATCTCTACTCTCTCTTAGGGGTTTGCTTAAATCGAGAAGGATCTTAAAATTAAGATGAGAATTTTATATTTTTATTAAATTTTTGTTGGTATTTGGTTTTATATTCTTTGTACTTAATATGTTTTTATGAATATTATTTTTTATTAGCTAATTAGATGTAATTAGATGTCTCATTTAATGGGTCTACTTAAGATGGACTTAGTAGCTTAAACTATGATTAGAAACTTTTTTTTAGCTTTTAAAATAGAACTTTCAATTCTTATGTTTGATTTTTTTTATTAAAAGAAGTTAATTTTTTTCAACCTATCTAATTGTAACTAGAGATGACAAATAAACCCGTCCCTGTAGGTATTGCCCGAACTCGTCTCCGTTTTGACGGAGAATCCCCGCATTGACTGGGTATGGGTATGGATATGGGGAATCCCCAACTTTTTCAACTGGGTATGGGGATGTACATATCCCCGTCATAATACCCGTCCCCGCCATATCTCGTCATCATTTAAATTATTAAAATATTCACAATTAATTAAATAACCCTATATATATATATATATATATATATTTTTTAATTTTTTATTTCTTATAATTATTTGGTTTTTCATGAAACTCATTGGCATCTCCAATATATTTTTCATCTTATCATAACATTTATATAATTATGTTAAAATGATGTATGTCAATTAAAAAAAAATTATGTCTCATATTTGAATATTTCTATTATTTTTTAATATTTTA
>Ga0209589_1006734_pt1 | contig 18853 bp, 5 predicted proteins | sample CowpeawhiteBW_FD_187525 | JGI IMG/M metagenome (GOLD analysis project Ga0209589, IMG submission 187525) | Root nodule microbial communities of legume samples collected from California USA - Cow pea white BW (SPAdes) (version 2) | ecosystem: Host-associated > Plants > Roots > Nodule | place: USA...
GACCAAGGTTGTGGTTGGATATTTTCTCATATAGGTTATGATATTGGAAGTCTATTGTGATAACAAGTGTACCAAACTAAAATTAATTAAGTTAGATTGGGTAAGGGACAATTTATTTTATCTTATGATCATATTGTGTTCCTTTCAGCTCACTCTTTCTTATTTGTGTGTTTGTGTTTGGTGATGATCACGTGACTTGTCACGTGGGAGCAGATGTGAATTCAGGTGATCATGCTGATGCTTAGCGACAGAGCGGGGCTACCGATGGGGGATTTTCATTATACTATGCTTTCCTACATTTTGTAATAGACACTATGATGTTTTATCCATTATGAACATGTAATAAAGATGAGACAACATGAATGGATTATAGCGAGTTAAGTTTTAAATTTTCTCGCGCTTGGGAACTTATTATAATATCTGAATTTCTTAAAGTATGTTTTGTGAAAATTAGTTTTATCTAGTAATATCCACTTGGGGTGTTACACCTGGGATTGTTCAATTGTGGACTCTCTAAAATTATTCTGGAAAAATTGTCACATTAACAAAGTTTACAACTTTAAATCCCAACTGTTGGATAGTTCATCTGTAGCGGACGACCTTCGATCGCTTTTTCTTGAACTGTCCAACTGGTGGTGTTGATTGGTCATACAGTACATTAAATATTTCAATTTTTATTATTATCGAAATGCCTTATCCAAAGCTAAAGGTAAATGATTACATATAATTGATTAGTTATAGTAAATTGTGATATTTAAGTAACGTGAATGAAGAAAAAAACATGCAGAAAGAGGAGAAGCTTTGCAAAAAGTTCTTAACTAAATTTTCTGATACAGATTAACCTTGAAAAAAAAAACTTGATTAAATTAAGAATAATCATACTTCACATAAAAAAAGTTTTTACAAAGATTAACCTTGAAAAAAAAAACTTGATTAAATTAAGAATAATCATACTTTACATCAAAAAAGTTTTTACAAACATATGATGCTACCTTTTACATTTTGTTACTTCTTTTTTTCTTTCCAAATATAAAATTTTGATTTTGGTAAAGACTATTTTATCCTATATTAAGTTTTCAGATTGTAATTATTAGTGTAATTTTTTTTCCTTTAAAACTGTTGCTACTGTTCCTATATCTACATAGACATAACCCATGATGGCCGCATGAGAGCGTCAAAGCCGCGCCACCGCAAGAGCCGCCACTCGGGAGTCGCCGCCGCATGAGCCGCCACCACGAGTAGCATTGACGCCGTGAGAAGTCGACTACTCCCTTGCTGCTGGGAGACACTACATCACGAGGCTGCGAGAGGAGTCGCCGCTGTGATAGGCGCCGCCGCGAGAGTCGTCGTTGCGAGAGTTGCCACCGTGAGGACTGTCGGATTTTCTCTTGCCACCGGGAGAAGCTGCATCGCGAGGCTCGTGAAATGTTATATCACGCTTGTAGTGGCTACATGTAGAGTTTGAAATCGAGCATAAGCAAAACCCTCCGAGGAACATGCACAGATTTTCGGCGCTTTTCTTTAGAAAACATGGTCTGGCTCCCTTACTACGGAGAAAATCATTGGTAATCACACCTGAAGACACCTTCTGTCATTTTTTCTGTACTATCTCTGAGGTAAGTTTTTCTCAGACCTCCTCGCAGTTACCCGCACATTGCAATTCTAAAAGCTCAACATTTGACACCAACACCAAAAATGGCATAACAAACCATTTTGGCCTCATTCGCCTGCAAGAGATTTCAATAAACCACGCAAACGATCAAAGCCATGACGAGTTTGCTTCTGATGTGGAAAAGGTTTATAGAATATTACGAAAGTACCATTCTAGGGTTCCCAAATTGGAACTTGCTCTCAGGGAATCCGGAGTTGTTGTGAGGCCCGGATTGACTGAGCGTGTGTTGAATCGATGTGGTGATGCCGGGAATTTGGCGTATAGGTTCTATTCCTGGGCCTCTAAGCAATCTGGTCATCGACATGACCAGGATGCATACAAGGCAATGATTAAGATTTTGGGTAGGATGCGACAGTTTGGTGCTGTTTGGGCACTGATTGAGGAAATGAGGCAGGAGAATCCTGAGTTGATTACGCAGCAAGTGTTTGTTATTTTGATGAGAAGGTTTGCCTCTGCAAGGATGGTTCAGAAAGCGGTGGAAGTGTTGGATGAGATGCCCAAGTACGGGTGTGAGCCGGATGAATATGTTTTTGGGTGTTTGTTGGATGCTTTATGCAAGAATGGAAGTGTTAAGGAGGCAGCTTCGCTGTTTGAGGACATGAGGTATCGGTGGAAACCGGGTGTGAAGCATTTCACTTCATTGTTGTATGGTTGGTGTAAGGAAGGGAAGCTTATGGAGGCCAAACATGTGTTGGTTCAGATGAAGGAAGCGGGCATTGAGCCAGATATTGTGGTTTATAACAACTTACTCGGTGGGTATGCTCAGGCCGGGAAAATGGGGGATTCTTATGATCTTTTGAAAGAGATGAGGAGGAAGGGTTGTGAACCAAACGCGACGTCCTACACAGTTTTGATCCAGTCACTTTGTAAACACGAAAGGTTGGAGGAGGCTACGCGGGTATTTATTGAGATGCAGAGAAGTGGTTGTCAGGCGGATGTTGTCACATATTCCACATTAATTAGTGGATTTTGTAAGTGGGGAAAAATCAAAAGGGGGTATGAGCTTTTGGATGAGATGATACAACAAGGGCATTCTCCAAATCAGGCTATTTATCAGCATATCATGGTGGCCCATGAGAAGAAGGAGGAACTGGAAGAATGTAAGGAACTGGTGATTGAGATGCAGAAGATTGGGTGTCCTCCGGATCTTAGTATTTATAATACAGTCATTAGATTGGCTTGCAAGTTGGGAGAGGTCAAGGAAGGTGTTGGGCTTTGGAATGAAATGGAATCCAATGGCCTCAGTTCTGGCATTGACACCTTTGTCATCATGATTAATGGTTTTCTTGAGCAAGGCTGCCTAGTTGAAGCCTGTGAGTATTTTAAAGAGATGGTTGGAAGAGGGCTTTTTACTGCTCCTCAATATGGAACCCTGAAGGAGCTGATGAATTCTCTTCTAAGAGCTGAGAAACTTGAAATGGCCAAAGATGCATGGAATTGTATCACATCTTCTAAAGGGTGTCAACTAAATGTGAGTGCATGGACAATCTGGATTCATGCACTCTTTTCAAAAGGACACGTGAAGGAGGCTTGTTCATTCTGTATAGACATGATGGATAAGGATTTGATGCCGCAGCCAGATACTTTTGCAAAACTTATGCGTGGTCTGAGGAAATTATATAACAGACAGTTCGCAGCAGAGATCACGGAGAAGGTCAGGAAAATGGCAGCTGATAGGCAGATCACTTTTAAGATGTATAAACGGAGGGGAGAGAGGGACTTGAAAGAGAAGGAAAAGGAGAAAAAGGATGGGAGGAAGAGGAGAGCTAGACAACGCCAATGGGGTGGAGGCCGTCAGAAATTATAACTTTCACAGTTGAAGTTGGACGTAAAATATGTAGGAATCCAGAGGATTGTGATTTTTGGTAAGAATTTGGTCAAGAAATTCAATTGAGTGGAAATTAAATGATTCTATTTAGTTCAATTCATTAGAGAAGCTGCTTTGTATCAATACTCACTGGTCAAAACTCTTACTATCAGAATTTGAGAACTTAATATAAGGTTAGAGGAATGGAAATAGAGATTGAAAAGGAATTCTGAATCTGAAATTATATTCTACTGGTTGACTCTAAAATGAATAGTTCAAATTAACTGTTAGAATAGTTTTGTTATGTTTGTAGTTATGTACTATGCTTTCCTTTTGACCATTAGCCAGTTAACTATCAGATGTCTACTGTTGGTAGAATAGTAGAGAGAGATAAATGGAACATTGTCTTTGAATTTGATTGCGTGAGCATGATGACAATCCCAGCCTAGTTACATGATGCTCTGGTTGATGTGTTTTTTTTTTTATAATCACGGCAGATGCAGTTTCTATTTGCAGCCATATGAAGCCTCTTCGGTCCAGATTATCACTCAAGGGAAGCTAAGTGCCTCACGTATATTAAGAATTCACAAGGTAAGTTTTTATATTAATTGACAATTGGTAATAATTACCTTGATGATCTTTGCACGTCTTTTTTAAGTTGACTCTGATCATGCTTTCCAAAAGTACTATCCGTTTTGAATTTATTTAGTTTTTGTTTGTTCGTGAGTGTGGATTCTCTAAACATATCCCCACATGTAGATGATACATTTTTTTATAACGAGCGTAACTTTTCCTTTTCTTCCTTAGGTTGATTTAGCTTATTAATTATGTAATTGAGAAGATGGTGCTTGACAAACCTTTGGATAGCTCAAGTGCTGATGGTAGTTTTGCCCTTGGGTTTCCTGGTTCACAGTCACAGTATCAAACAGTTGGAGATGGGTCCTTTCGATCTGGATTTAAGCCTTAGCAAAAGCTTAGACCTTCGATTGAAATGTTGTGCAACAACCAGGCACGTAATATGTTGCTTACTTGTCTTATATACAATCTTATGACACTGCATGAATATAGCATGGTTTTTTAGATACCGTGATTGTTCAAGTTCTTGACTTCATGCTTTATTTTTCTCTGGTTGGCTTACTTTCCAATTCCTTTGTCTTCTGCAAACTATTTTGCTAACCTGATAGCCATTTTAGTTTTTCGTCTTGGTGTTTCTAGAAGTCATCGAAGAAACTACGTATTGTTAGAAGACTTAAATATTTTTTTCATCTCTCAAATTTGAATAATTTTTTTCTTTTCGTCCTCCAAATGAAAAAGTTGTTCCTCTGGTCTCAGAATTTCTGAAAATGCTCTTTTTGGTCTCTTGTTACTAAATTATTGATTTGAAAATTCACTTTTTTATTTTTTTGCCCAAAATATATTTTAGTTCCTAAAATTTGGATAAAACTTTATGAGTACCCCAAACTTAGAAGTGATTTTTTTTGTCCTTCAAATGTAAAATTGATAATCCAAGTCCCTCAAATTTTAGAATAATTTTTTTAGTGCTCCAAAATTCAAAGTATTTTTTTAGTCCCCATAATTTAAAAGTGGTTTTTTAAATCCCTCAATATTGATAATAAGATTTAGCAGTGGCATTATTCATCGTGTTAGATTGTTTTTCACTACTGATAATAAGATTTGAAAAGACTGCCTTCTTAAATTCTTAGCCTACTGGTAAGCCCTTTTTATAAAACTCAACTTCAGATAGTATACACTCCTAATTGACCTTTTTACTATTGTCTGAACGGTCATTATTTATTTTGATGCATTGCAGAAACCATTTCTTCTACTTTCTTAGCTTTAATTGTTAGAAAATAACCTAACAAAGATAATTAGAAGGAAAAATAGTTTCTTATCATTTTTTTTTCCTGAACTTTTGTTCTTAAATACTAGCATCACCTGGTGGATAAAGTTTGTGGTTGTTCCTTATTGAATTTGGCCCCTTTTAACATGTTCATCGTTAGTTAAAAAAAACTATGTATTTGATAGAGAGTGCTTGTAATGTACTCTCTTAAACACTTTTTCTAACACATCTCTTTTGTATAAATTTACTGAAAACTAGAAAATCAGAAGAGACTCATTAAGTGAGAAGTGAAACCAACTAAAATATGTAGTTGTTAATAAATTTCAATCCATAGTAAAAGGGATGTTCGAAAGAGTGTATTGCTGGTATTTTTCTGTACTTTATTTATGCTGTCTCAGCCAAGATTGCAGACTTAACTACTGAATTATGATTGATACTTGCAGGTTTTCTTTCTTATGATCATGTAAATTGCTTCTGAGCAATTATTCTTCGTGGGTTGCCTGCATTGATCGGTAGTATTATAGGAAACTGTAAATTCTTAGTGTGCATTATCACCAAACCAGTAATTTTATATCTAGTGCTAGTTCTCATCTAACATCGCATTTGGGTCTTGTGTTCTTTCTCTGCATCACTGCATGAATATTTGAGTGTATTCAATATGCAATTCTGAAGGCAAAACATTAGTTGAAACTGTAACGCGACTAACTGTAGCTATGGCATTATTTGCTTAGAGGTCTATATTTCGAAATTATTCTCAATATGCTGTAACTGTGATAATCATACCTTGCTATGATCACTGCCAAAAACAAGGTGTATTTGTTACAAAACGATTTGGATTAGTGAATTTCAGGTTAACATTAAACTTTTATTAAAATAAATTAATCAAAATTAAAAATTTGAAGTTTTTTTATAAGTGAAACTTCTGGATTTGGTTAAGAGATAGTGTTGAGTAATAAGGATGAGAATGAGTTGATATTTTATTGTTTGATTATGAGCTTTTTCATAAATTTCAGATTAAAGGAAAAAGGAAGAATTTAGAGGAAGTATACACCTTTTCTATAAATGAACCTACAATTTAGTATTAATTTATAAAAGAAAAATTCTTAATTTTATTTTAATAAACTATTTATGAAAAAAATTATTCAAATATGTCCAAAATTATTTGTAGATACTCTAAAACATCACGTCCATTTATAATAGCCAATTATTCCACGTCTATTAAACTGAAACGTGTATGTTGAGGCAACATGAAAGTGTTTTGCACGTATACTCCTTTTAATGACAATTTAAACCCAATACGACAGTTTCCAATTTTATTTTTTTTAAAATTGTAATATTGTCTGTTATATTTATTGAATTAGCCCAGTTTTAAATTTGATCAAAATTTTGTTTTTGAAAATTGTTATATTTACAGAATTAGCACAGTTGAAACTAATTATGAAGTATTTAATTAATTAGTCAATTGGAATATTTCTTTCCGTCATTATCCAGAAAAAAATGTATGAAAGTTCTAATACAATAATCTATATCATTTTCAATGAAAAACTAATTTTTATGTAATAAACATACGATATGCTAATAATGGAAAGAAAATTAGTATTTTGATAATTAAATTTTATAATTTGATTTAACATTTTTTAAGTGATTTTAAAATATAGAAAAATGAATAAATGAGAAATCAATTAGAAAATGTCACTTCAGATTATAAAAAATATTTTAAATTATAAAAAAAAGTTGTTAAAATTTAATTATTTAAAAATCATTTTCATCGTATCAAATTATGAGATTGAAGATCAGGGAAAGGTGACAACTGTCTGCATTTTCATTGTAATAACTTGTATAAAATTCCTGTTTGTCTGGGAAGAAGATTGTGTGTAATGAAATGAATGATATTCACAAAGTCTGAACTAACATAGCATTTGTTTTACTTGTGAAGTGTCTAGGTTTGATTTGTGGAGAAAAAGAAAGAGTTATTTGAGATGGTAATATGACAGCAAAATCCAAGCCCACCAGCAAGGGTGGAAGGCAAGAGAGCCCAGAGATGAAAGATGGAAGGGTTCAAAAATCCTACATCATGATTTACATCGGAGAATTTGGTGACCTATGAAGATGCTATGTGTACTATGGTTGGCCACTTTTGGCAGGACCACCAAAAAAGGAACCAACATCCAAGGTTAAGTGCTTACATCATTGGACAAGTGGGGACACTCTGTGAAACATCTGCATATCAAGCGTGCTTACCCTCTATCACGTTTTCAATCCTTTTTGTCTTTCAAGTCTCCCAATTTCGATTCTGAGTCGAGTTTTACTGTATTGTTTTTCTGTTGTGTTTCAAAATACTATGATTACTGATTTTAGAATCTTAAAATATATTAAAAAGACTTTGAAATATCAATGTAATGTATTTTTAATGTTCAGCAGAAGACAACAAAAAATATCTTATGCAGCATGTCATTCAAAATTTTGAATGAGGAGTTGGAGTGACACAGCACTGTGGCAGTGTCACGAGCCTATCACCCCTTTAAGGGTAGTAGTGGCTATGTGCATGATTTGGTGTGCACGCCAATCCCAGACATATACTAACTTACAAACCCAAATTCCTTAGATGGATGAGGATATATATGATCACCACAACAAGGACCTTAGCATAGTGGCAAAGTGGCAGTTCTTGTACCTATGTGTTTGCTTGTCTCCTCAGCACCTTACACCATTCACATCTTCCTGTGATATTCCCCCATCATCACAAATATACCACTTTACCCTTCATTGTGCTTATGCAGTTCCCCACATCACCTACAAGGGTATCATTCCCTCTTCCACAACCACCACTTTCTTCTCCTCATTTATACCAACCTCTCTAACTCTCTAACTCCCTCAACTCAAACCAAACAAGTGTTTCTGATATGGAGATGAAGAGAGAAACCAACAACAAGGAGGATAGCATACACACCATTGTGTTCACAGCAGGCACATTTCTCCTAATGGTGTGTCTCAAACACTTTCTGGTCGAGCAATGGCGTGCTTGGGTGTTCCTCATCCTCAATGTCATTCTCTTGGCCATTCTTTTCATGTCTCTCAGGCCATCCAACTTAGATCATTGTTCACAAACTCAAAGCAGTGTTGAACAAGTGAAGAGTGACAACAAAGAGAAAAAGAGGCCAAGTGGGGGGTGTCAAGAAACTGAAGAAGGAAAAGATTGCTACATAAAGCAATGTTGGAGTAGTAGTAGTAGTAGTACTAGTAGTAATAGTAATACTTATGTTGATGCTGAGAATGAAGTTGCAGAAGAAGATGAGGAAGATGAGGAGGAGGAGGAGGAACAGGTTCCAGTGCTGTCCAAGGAGGAGTTGAATGAGAGAGTGGAAGCTTTCATCACCATGTTTAGGCAGCACTTGATTTCTGATGTCAAACAAGCTGAAAATTTCAGACTCCACAAGATTGAAGTGTCTTGTTGTTGAGCCTATGTTCTAAGAAAACAGCTACAAATTTTGTTTCATTACTATTATTTTTGTCATCATTTGTTCTGAATGATCAAGGATGTGTTTTACTGCTGCTACAATGTTTGGATTGATCCAGTTTCCTGGCCTCTTCTTCACATCATTACTGATAAGATTATCAGTAATGAACACAAATTGTTCATTTACTAGAGATATTTTGTTGTGTGCATGTTTGAATTCAGGGCTTTATGGAAACTATCTAAACACGAAAATCGAAAAATATCAAACACTTTCATAACTACTACTTGTGCTTTGATCTGAAACACAATCTAATCCTTTTCTTGCATAACTACTTTCATTATCACTTTTTTATGCAATAAAAGTGCATTATCTATCTCAAATCCCTATGCATCGGTTTAAGATACTTTGTCTATGTGAAATCTTGAACAATATTTTAAACTTAACGTGTTTTGCAAATAACAAGAAAAAAGAAAGAATCTCTTTCCTTGCAAAAGTGCCTAGTGGCAGTACAGTACCCATCTGAAAAGTCTGAAATCAGAATAAGAATATTAATGATAACAGTGTCTCCATTTTTTCTGTTGAGAAAAGCTGCTGCTTCTTATCTTTGTCTATTAATTTGAAACTTCGTGTATTTAGTACAAAGAGGCTGTGAAAACAGTATATTACTGTGTCTTCTCCTCAATTCTTGTAGATGAAAACATTTTCATTTTTTTTTGTTTGTTTTCCTTTTGCTTGTAAGACTCTTGACTTCAAAACTCAATGTTCAGCACCAACAACTGAGAGAAAATTCCCAGATCTAAAGAAACAAGTTCTGACATTCCATGGTTTCTTTATCCTCAACAGTGTAAATAACTTAAACTTTATGCTGTAGTATTATTTTTATCAAACACTTTTTTCTCTTTCAGTTATACAAAAATATGCAACTTTGTTAATGTCTCCTAAAGTTTTCAACAAGTTTAACTATATATTCATTCACATGTATCTAAGCAATCCAAAATACCTACCATAAAGCTTTGACACATTTTTTCATGAGATACAATAAGAAAGAGACAAAAACAAAAGCTGACACTTTTGCACCCTCTCCAAAGGGGTCTATGATCCATGGCTGTTTTGGTGGGATCCATATCCAAATAAAAAAAAAAAAAAAAAAAAAAAGTTGTTCTAGTGTTTGGCAGCATACTGGTTGATGAGAGAGAGGGCATTGCTGGTGACCTGAGCGACATTCACCATTCTGCCCCTGATGGCGTCTTTGATCTTTCCGCCGAGCGCCTTTCCGGCGAAGCCGTCGCCGCACGTGCTCTCGTCGGTGAGCGCAGAGCTGACCCACGTCTCCACGTTGCTGATGTGCCAGGCGAAGTCCTCGCCGCTCACCTTGCAGAGCTTCAGCTCCTTCAGCGACCGCGACAGCCGGTCCACGCTGTCGCTGATCTCCTCGGCGCAGTCTTTGAGGGCGGCGTACTCCCGCGGCTTCAGACCCCTGAACTTGTTGCACTTCGCCACGAAGCTTTTCGTCGACTCGGTCCGGTTGAGGGCCAGGGAGAGCGCCGTCTGCACCAGCTGGTGAGGGTCCTGCTGGATGGCGGCGGCGTACACCGACAGCGACTCCACGCAGAGGGCGGGGTACTGGGTGGCGCTGCACGACGACTTTATGAAGTTCGTGGGGGTGGAGGCGCTCAGGCAACTGTGGAAGCTGCAGAGGACAACGAGAAGAAGAACCCAAAAGTTCGCCATTTTTTGTTTCAGAGTTCAGAGAATTGAGACTTGAGAAAAAAAAAAGGAACTTGGATCTGAATTTATAGAACAAGAGAAGAAAAAAACACAACACAAACACCACAACCCCGTGTCCGTGTCTATCTTTCTACCATTGTTCGTGTGGGGTCTGGTTAACTTAACATAACACAACACAAATCTAGGGAATTTTAGTTTTATTTTTTCCCTTTTTTTTCTGTTTTATTAGCAATAATAAATGATTAATGTTATAACTTGTTTTAACTAAATGATGAAAATATGGAATTTGGATTCTTTTGATTTTTTATGTTGTTGTTCTATTTTTTAAAATACATTAATTGTCACTAATTTAAAATAAATATATTAAAAAAATATTAATATAATATATTTTTATTACTCAACACATGACAGAAAAAAAATCAATAAAAAATTTGAACTCGAAAATACAAGTGTAATTAAGTGGGAGTGGCAGAAGAATTGACTAATGTAGACTCTGTTTGTTAACTTCGCATGTGAGACTGAGCCTTTGTTTTTTTTTCTTTTTTTAAGTTTATGGCTCCTACCGACATTGTGAACACTCTATGTTACAAATTCACGTTCACACGGGACTCTCTCTCTCATTATTTTTTTTTCTCTAAGAACGTGAAGTGTCTTCCTGTGAAAAAAAAAAAAATCAGAGATTAAGGTTTTGGTACAGAGTGGAGATCTTGTTTGTAGTTATGAGAAATGTACAAGTGTTTCAATGTCGATCAAGAATAAACTCTTGTTAGAGAGAAAAAAACAAAATAGAAGTTATGGTATTAGTTAACTCTTACATTTGCAATATTCTAACTAACTCGTACCTTACGTGGATTAAAGATAAAAAAAATAAAAGAATTAACGATTAAATATATTTTTGGTTTTTTAATTTTTAGTAAATTTTGAATTATTTTAGTTTTTTATCTTTTCGAAATATGTAAATTTAGTCATTTTAATCAAATTTTATTAAATTTATTTCATATTTCAAGCACGTTTCGAAATATGTAAATTTAGTCATTTTAATCAAATTTTTGTTAAATTTATTTCATATTTTAAGCACGTTTCATAATAGTATTTAACTTAACATTAAAACAAAAATCAAAAATGTGTCAACTAATATAAATAACTCAAATACAATCCTGAAATACATACGAAACATTAAATAAATCTAACAAAATTTGATTAAAATGACTAAATCCGCGTATTTCGAAAGATAAAAAAATTAAATTTATCTAAAATTTTAAAATAAATTAATTCTAAAATTCGTTAAAAAAGTTAAGAGACTACAAACATATTTAATCCAAAATTTAAATAACAAAATGTTTTACATAAAATATTTTTTTTAGAAATAGTAATTTTTCTTTTAAGTGGCGTAAGCAGTTGTTAATGAATTATATGTTTGTTTAAGATAAAGTTGATATTGTATTCACTTTTGAGATATTTACATAGGTGTGATTAAAAAAATGCAATGTGGAGACACCTCTTACCTGAATGAGATTTGGTTAATTTGATAATGTGGGATTAATGGTTTCTTAACGAACAAAATGGTCCCACCTGGTCGACATTATTTTAAGGTAGCTTTCACACAGTGGTGACTGCACCCATGTGACTGTCACACACATCCTTTCATTACTACAACTTGGACTCATCAAGATGCGTGCCTGCGTATCTTATCTTCTTTATTTATTATTATTTTTTTCTCTCATCATTTTCTAATTTGTAGATCTCACAGGTTAAATTTTCATTTTTTGTAATTAACTAATTAGCACACCTGCACAGGATCCTTAATATAAATCGTCCAACTTATATAATAATTTTTCGTTAATGATGACGGTGTTACAAAAAATATTAAATAAAATAAACACAAATTGTGAAAATGATGATTATTTTAAACATTAGATAAAAATGACGACCATTTTAAACATTCTGTCAAAATGAGGACCATCCGCAACAAACACTACAAAAATGAGAACCAAAAAGGTATTTAAGCCTTAAAATCAAAATGTGTCAAAAAGTATAAACAACTCAAATAAAATTCTGAGATGATCAAATAAACTTAACAAAATTTGATTAAAATAACTAAATCTATATAATTTGAAGAATAAAGAACTAAATTTATTCAAAGTTTCGATATGAACTAATTTTAAAATTCATTCAAAGTTAAAGGAAAAAATATATTTTTATTTTTTTTTATAAATGTTGAGTTAACTAATTACTTGTATTCGTTCGCGATTAAGCTAAGTTTAAGAAAACGACAATCGGATATTTCCTTCGTTGTCGTAAAACGTGTTTATGGAAACAAGTCTTAACAGAATTTAACATGAATGTAATGGTATGAAAAAGTAAATTTTATATTGACAAAGAAAAAGAGAAAGTGAAAAGTTTTAAAAGAAAGTCATAAGTCGTTAATTTTTTATTTATTTATCGCAATAAAAGCAAAATTGTAAAAATTATTAGAGTTTGAGTCTTGATTAGACGCAACAGAAACTAAGAAAATATCAGCTGGAAAATGAAAAACAAAAGAAAGAATGAAACGTATATCCAATTCAATGATGCAAAGAAAAGCAAATATGGCAACAACAAATGAGTGTATGAAACGTCCAAGTTCACACTTGTTGGTATAATGGGATGTGAAATGTCCAATTAATAACTGTCCCCTAAAAGTATGGACACTCTCTTTTTTCTTTTCCCCTAATAAAAAAATACCCCACCAGAGGGCAATTATTAAAAATAACTAATAACCATGTATGAATAAAATATAAAATTAAATATGTTTTTTCTTTCGAATGAATTTTAAAATTAATTCTTCTCAAAACTTTATATCAATTTAATTTTTTATTTATAGAAATATGTAAATTTAGTCCCTTTTATCAATTTCTTTTAAGTTTATTTGATATTTGAAACGTATTTTATGATAATATTTGAGTTAACATTGAAGCAAAAATGTGTCAAACAGTGTAAATAATTCAAATACTATATAAGATGCGCATGAAACATTAAATAAACTTAATAAAATTTGATTAAAAAGATTAAATTCACACATTTTTAAAAATAAAAGACAAAATTAATCAAAATTTTTAAAAATAGACTAATTCTAAATTTGACTTAAACTTAACATACAAATATCATATTTCACCTAAAATATATATACATTCGATGATCAATATTTTTATTTAAATATTATTCGTTACGATTTTTTTATTAAAAAAGGTCTCAGTAAATAAAAAAAAAATTAAACTATTTTAAACTTCAACTTCTACACGAAATAACACTATCGAGTATTGTAAAAACAAGATCTATGATTTCATACAAATAGAAAGAGTATAACTAAATCCAACATTCAAATTTACAAATTTAATATATTTATACATATTTCAATTCAAATATTAACATAAAAATTAATATAATATACATTATGTAAATTGTTCACACGTTGTGCCAAGTTGCATTGCATGCATGCGAAGACAAATATGCCGATGAATGTCATTTTCACCTTCAAATTGAAATTGAAGGATCTATTTTTTATTTTTTATTTTCATTATTGTCTTCCAATCCTACCCATACCTTTGGTGACGAAGCTATTTACCACATAATATTCCCCTTTTCTGGATTTGTGTCAGCCACAAATATGTTCATAAAATAAACTCATTGTATATATAGTGTTCATTTTAAAATATAATGAACACATATTTTATATATAAAAGAGGTGTGATCCCCTGTAATGGCTTCCCAAAATCACCTTCTTCATCTCCTTGTATTGCTTTCATAATAAACAAAGAAAAAAAAAGTTAAGATAATAATAATAATATCAATGATAATACCTTTTTAATATTAAGAGGTGCATTATGATTACTATTATTATTATTGTTTATTGGGACATTATAGAGGTGTTGGTAATTTCTAAGTGTATGTGTTTGGTAAGTTTCTACAATATGTATAATAATGATTCAGCTAACGTGTATTGAAGATTCAAAATTATCAAAAGATAAAATGAATTTATAGTATATAAATATTAATTTATGATTGAATTAAATTTAAAGTTTACTTGTGAATTTTTTAACATTGTGAATTTATAAAATAGAAAAAAATGTATGTTATTAAATCAAAGGGTTTAACTAATAATAAATAATAGGTGTTAATGTGAAGAAAATTTTATAATGATTTATTGGTTAAGGGAGAATTGATGAAAAAAGAAAATTAAATTTTGAGTAATATGATTGAAGATGCAAAGGATTAATCAAGAAGAGGAAAATAGTATCAAAGAAAAACAGTGAAAGTTGAGTTAGAGAATAAATGAAAATCGATCAAGAAAGAGGGAAATATTATAATAAAACATAAAATTTATTGAGGATTGGTATGTTTATTCACTTAGAATATGCATTTACTGTAACATTCTTATTAAGTTAAAATAAAATAATTAAACTTCTGCAACAGAAAAAAAAAATAAAAAACTAATGAGGTGCTACTACATATCATCCTGCTAATATTATAATTTATTGATATGTGATTTTCCCTAACAAAGTTATAAATAATTATCTATGAAAAATAAGTAAATTCAAATTAATGTTTAAAAATTGGTTATTGGTGAGTATACATTGACCAGTAAATGTAAAAAGTTTTCAATTTAATCTCTAATTTTGTTATTATTAATTATATAACTGTGTTAAATATACAATTAAGTCTCGTCCATAATAATTGTTCATAATTTGAGTAAGATTGTTTACATATTAAAAAATAGTAAACTTTGTAATATTGTCCCTTCAATTTTATTTAACTTAAACAAAATTGTTATTATAAAAGAAAAGTTTTCCTTTTACAAAACAAACCAACGATAAGAGAGACAAGTAATTAATTTGATAAATAGTAGTATAATTCCATTCCATAAATAAATAATAAGAATAGAGAAATATTTGTTACGTGAAAACAATGTTTATAATGTGATTAGTATGGGATTTAATTAAAAATGAATAATAACGTTAGAATACATATAATAATTATTTTTCAGCTATTTGTACGTCGCATTCTCTTGTTAGTGGTTCACGTGTTATATGGTAATTAATTACAAATGAAAAATAATAAGTGTGACATGAAAGAAGATTGTGATTTGGAGAAATTCAAGAACCAATAAAAAGATTCGATTTCTCAATAATCAAACATTTGTTTTCAAATTTAATGTTGAACTGTTGATTACAACCTTTCCCATATAAAAATGGAAAGAGATTACGAATTAATAGCAATCGTTGTTAAATAGAACAACAATTCTTATCAATGAATATGACACTTGATTATCAATATTCAACTCTCAAATAGCGACTATAATTACGAATTTTAATTTTCTATTAAGTTTTTGGGCGTTTTTTTATTGTAATTTAAAAATATATTATTTTTAATATTTTAAAATATACTAAAATTAGTATATTTTGAAGAAATTTTATTAAAGCATTTTATTAAAACTATTTACATACAGGCACTATCGCACCTGTTTATATATATTTTTTAATTATAAATGATAATATGTTAGTAGGTGATAATAATGTAATGTTATTATGTTAATATATAAAATAAATTTATATTTATTAAAAATAAAATAAAATGAATAGAGAAATTAATTATTAATAAAAAAAAAGAAAAAAAGTTAACAATTTTGTAAAAAATAGATAAAAAGAACAGTTAAATTTAAATAAAAATAATAAATAATTATATTGTAAAGAGTAAAATTAGTATTATGAAATATAGATACAAAAGGGGAATATCTTAATATATTGTTATAGATTTTTGATATATTAAAATTAAAATTATTAATTTGATAAAAATTCAGTAATACCTGTAATAACATTGTATTAGCTCAATTATAATATATCCATTTTATTAATAAGTATAGTTTTTCTAAGTTGATAAAATTGGAATGAAGATATCCAAAACACTAAATTAAGTATATTTTATGATAAAAAAATTACTAATAATATATGGTAATTTATAATATTTTTTCAAGAATATAAGACATTGGATTATATTGGAATTATTCAAAATATAACTAAGATTTCAAAATCTACTTGATATAGTTTCTAGAAGGTTTAGTTTAATGATTAAAATATACATATATAGCTATTATTCGTGAAACAAAGTACATTGCAAGTGATTGATGTGCTCTAAAATTTCTTAATTTAAATCACTTCTTTGGATGCACAACACACACACACACACACATATATATATATATATATATATATATATATATATATATATATATATATATATTATAATAATAATAATTATTATTATTTCCCCAAAATCTAGAGCTTTATGTAATTGTTTTGGATCATCCATTTGAGACTCCATTGGTTGAACTTGCACTTGTAGGCCCAATAGGCCCATCCAAAAGTTGCATTAGAATACACGTCCAATTGGGCCTGGGCATATTTTTGGTAATCTTCCTTAGTTGCACCTTGTATACTCCATGCACCAGTCCACTCCCCTGTCAATGAACATAAATAAATAAATCATAATTATATTTGCATGAAAATTGCTCATTTATTTTTCTTCTGTCTACTTTTAAAAATGAATTATATTTTAAAACATAACAGAATTAATACGATTATTTTTCATTTTCTTACCTACAAAACTGAGAGCATTTGAGGAAGAGACCCCACTGAGATCCGAAGCTCGTTCATTTCTTATGTAATCAATATTTTGTTGAACATTCATGTTGTTGAATTTGTCAGAGAAAAGATTGTAGTAATGCACATCAATGACTACTCTGTCAAACCCTTTCACAAATGAGAGAAGCACTTTGGAATCTGCATCCAAAGGGTTTGACATTACGACATAAACACTTGGGTTGTGCTTCCTCACAGCATCATAAGCTTCCTTGTAATACTTCTTCAGGCTCTCTAAATTCACACCAACTGGTTCATTCATCAACTCTATCCCTCCTAAGTTTGGTCTGTTACCATATCTGTCACCAATTTCATTTGCACATATATTAAGTCTTAAATAATCATACATCACCATATGTATATTATAGGTTTAATTAGTTAGATAATACCCACTTTTGTTCAGATTTGTCAGTTCGGTACCCGCTTTTAAAGATGTGTCAATCGAGTCCCAATTTTTGAATAAATGTATCAATTAGGTCCCTTTCAAACAAAAATCATTACTGTTAACTTTATTCATGACTTTTATCACTAAATTCTAATATAAATAGCAATACTTAATTAAGTCAGTTAAATATTAATACTGTTAACAGCGTTAATATTTTTTTTTACTGAAAGAAACTTAATTGACGCATCTTTTCAAAAGTTTGAACTTAATTGACACATTTTAAAAAACAGGTACCAAACTGACACATTCAAACAAAAGTAGGCACCATCCGACTAATTAAACCTATATTATATGTCAAAAGTTTCACATCGATTAGAAATAAAACGATTTCATAATATATAAGTGGATGCAAACTTAACTTTAAAAGCCAATTTTGTAAGGTTGAATTAGACTTAAAGTTCACTTCTAACCTAGTATCAAAACCATAAGTTTGAGCCTATCCTAATCAGATAAGACGATTTCATAGTATTTATAATACATGTATAATTGCAAATCTCATCTTATAAATCAATTTTGTTAGATTGAATTAGGATTAAAGTCGACAACGCTAAGAAGTATAAAAGGAACCTTTCTGCTAAGAAGTCTATGACATGAACTGTGTTTGGTATGTATGATTCTCCCCATTCTGTGTATCCATCTCTTGAGGCACTGTGGTCATTACCATTCTGTGAACCCTCAGCTGCATGCAAGTCTATGATCACTTTCACTCCATGGTTTCTGCAACTCATGAAGAGTAGATTATTGGTAAGTGATGAAAAAAATTGGTGTGGATTGAAGCTGAATTAAATGCTTCACATTATATCTGTTACAACATTAAAGTAGCAGACTTACTGTGCCCAAATGAAAGCATTGTCCAATGCTGCTAATGATCCACCAACAAAAGGCTTAGGAGGGTTTGGATCTTTAGCTATCCACCATCCAACAGGTATTCTCACTGCATTTATGCCATTTTCTGACATGAATCTGAAATCATCTTCAGTTATGTATGTGCTCCAGTGCTCCTACAACACCAAATTACACAGCTTGAGTTCACTATGAATGAAGATATGTTCATGATGATTTGTCATTGATGTTAGATTTATAGAGAAAGTTTCATTGTGGATGTTGACAGTTGTAACCAAAAAAATTAGTTCCAGTTTCAGTTTTGTTTCTGTTAGAAATAGAACAAACTAACAACATATAAATACTGGCTTCAGTTTCATGTAATGTAGATAGATACACACGCATAT
>Ga0209589_1006735_pt1 | contig 18851 bp, 15 predicted proteins | sample CowpeawhiteBW_FD_187525 | JGI IMG/M metagenome (GOLD analysis project Ga0209589, IMG submission 187525) | Root nodule microbial communities of legume samples collected from California USA - Cow pea white BW (SPAdes) (version 2) | ecosystem: Host-associated > Plants > Roots > Nodule | place: USA...
AAGGGAGAACGAAAATTGAGTGTTTGTGAGGATTGAGAGTGTTGAGAAGAACCAAAGAGGGCCATTGGTGATCAAGGGAGAATTTTCAAAGTTCTAAGCAAAGGAGACCAGGTTAGGGGAGCTTTACGCGTTAAGTTTATGTTTAAGCCTGATTGGCATGCTAAGTATGGTATGATTACATATGATTTATATATATATTTTTTTAGAGTTTGTGATTCTGGGAAATTTCCAGAATTAGTCTGGTTGGTGGTGAATTGCCGCCAGACTATCTTTTCCTTGCTAGGCCATTTAGGGTTCCTATAGAGGAACCACTTGCCAAGTATAACGTAAAATAGACAAATTGACCTAGGTTGACCAATCCTTGCTCAGAGTTGACTGGTTGACCAGTCTGACTTTTTGGACTGTCCATTGAGGAGCAGACATGTGGCAGCACTTTCTTTTTCCAGAATTAGGGTTTCCTCATGGCAGCAGGCTGCCGTAGGGGGTTTGTGATGACACAGAATGCGCTTCTAACGAGGCTCACAGCGACAACGTGGTGGTGTTCAGTCTGGTTTGAACTGCTGTAGATCTGTGACGATTAGAACTTGCGTGCAGATGCGTGAATGGCTTCATCTCGTCGTATGCGTAATGACAGTGTGAGAGGGAGGATAGATTCGTGTTGGTGGAGATGCAGGTGGATCTGGTGAGGCCTAGAGACGGAGCGGGAATAGTTTTGGGAGAAGATTTTATCAGAATTTTTATGAAGTTTTTATGCTTTCAAATAATTTGTAATTATGAATATTTTGGACTTTGGATAATTACAATGTTATTTATACTTATGAAATTTTGTTTATTGTGAAAGTAATAAAAGTTTTTAATTTTCCCGCGTTTTGGGAATATCAGTTATAATAAATGAATTTTTATTATTTACTTCATTATTTTATTATTTAAATTCGTAATATCCAGTCGGGATGTTACAGCTGCGAGCGGGGAGGTTCGTAGCTGGATGAATCACGCGTGTTGGACTACGGGCGGGGAGGTCTGTAGAGTTTGACTACGAGCGGATAGGTTCGTAGAGTTGGACCACAAACGGGCAGGTTCGTAGAGTTGGACCACAAACGGGCAGGTTCATGAAAGCATTTAAATCCCTATGGCCAACTTGAGTTTGTATCTTGTATAGGGCAATGTGTTTTTCTTAATTTCATTTTAATGTGTTGCGATGTGGACTTGGACCAGGAGATGCTTGACTATGTCATGAGCGGCTAGGTTCATGGCTGGTGGTGAACACATGATAATATGAGCGGGGAGGTTCATATTATGTGCTCTCGTGTGAGGATACGAGCGAGGAGGTTCGTATGTTTCGTGCTCACACTTGAGGGATGTTGCGAGCGGGAATGTTCGTAGCAGTTGGATCACGTGTGTTGGACAATGGACGAGGAGGTCCGTAGAGTTTGACTATGAGCAAGGAGGTTCGTAAAAGCAGGACCACGAGTGGGCATGTTCGTGGAAGCATATATATCCTGGGTCCATGGTCAAGAAATTGTGGGTTGGAAACCTTAGGGTAATAAGGTTTCTTGTTTAAGCATTGGTTGAAATAAAGTAATTTGGGGGTGAACTTCTATGTAATAATTATATGTTTATATTGTTACATGAGCTCACCCTTTCTATATGTGTTTGGTGATGATCATGTAATTCGTTACACGGGAGCAGACGTTATTTTAGGTGGAGCTAGTGACACTTAGAGCCGGAGAGGGGATAGCTTGGAAAGTTTTATAGACTATATTTGACTATTTTGTAAACATTTAGTTGATCAATTTTGAATTATGTAAACATGGAGTTTAATTTATGGTTTTGAATTTCGAGACATTTTATTAGGGTTTTAATTTTCACGTGTTTTGGAAAAGAACTTTGGAAATAATGGCATATTTAATATTATTTTACTTTATTTTATTTAAATTAGTAATATCCGACCGGGATGTTATACCGACTGATTTGAAATTTTAATCCATGGTTTCATAGCTCAAGAACAAATTAGTTGTTTTATTTTTTGACTGATTGAAAGTGTATTGTTCTGTAACTTTTACATTCTAATTCTCCAGTCTATTTGATTCAATTAAAAGGGATTTTATGCTTTCAAAAAAGTTTTAAACAACCAATTTAACCCCCCCCCCCCCTTCTTGGCTTAAATCACCATTTCAAAAATAAAAATATTTAACAAAGTTTTGTTCCTGCTCTTGGCCAAACCATTGTGTTGTGGTGTATAGGGGGTTGTCACTTCATGTTCTATGCCTTTAGTAACACAAAGCTCACTGAATTCTTTTGAATTGTACTCACCACCACCATCGATCCTTATTATGTTCACCTTCCATTTAGTTTTCCTTTCAGATAAGGTACATGATTTTTCAAAACAATAAAATGCTTCTTTCTTTTCCTTCAACAAATACATCCAAATCTTGCTCGTTAATTCATCCACAAAAGTCAAAAATACTTGGTATCTCCAAGAGGTGGATTACTAAAAGGGTCATTCAAAATAGTTAGAGGGTTTGTATTGATTATAGAAGACTGAACCAAGTCACTAGAAAGGACAATTTTCCTTTTCCATTCATGGACCAGATGTTAAAGCGATTAGTAGGTAAGTCACATTATTGCTTTCTAGATGGATTCTTTGGATATTTTCAAATTTGTATATGACGAAGGATCAACCACACATGATGCCATTAAAACTCTCTAGGAGGATCACAAGAAGCATGACTAAAGGGGAGATTTCTATTTCTTTTACTTTGTCTTTGTTTAGTATTTTCTTATGTTGAATTCCTTAAAGTTGGCTTGGTTTGGATTAACCGTAGTTGACTTGTTGACCTTTGACTAGGTTTGACTTATTGACTAGAGTTGACTTGACCTAAGTCAACATGTTTACTTGTCTTTCCTTGTTTATTTTATAGGTTAAGCATGACCAGAGCAAGATGATCACAAATGAAGGTGGCTTAAGACATTCCTACATGGCAAAACATGGTTGGACCACATGGAAAGGTGGATGAGAGAGAAAAGGTAATAAGCATAAAATAAAAGCATAAAGTAACTTATACCTTAGTGGTACAAGTGTACCTTGTTGCCCCTTCACCACACATGGTTGAGAATCAACATGGAATTCCACATTCCACATCATTTGGTGGTACATTTTAACCTATCTTCTAGAAACTAGGGTTTTTGTAATTGTTTAACTACCTTTTTGACTTTTTGTTTTTGCTTAGAGGCTTGTAAAATTCCCTATTTAAGGGGTGCTCCTAAACATGTACAAGAGTTGAGCAATTTGAGTATTTTCACATATTTGTGTCAACCGTTTCTGTGAGTTTCTCCTCCAAGGAAAGGCTATCCTTTGGCCTTATGGCCCCCCTATTGATCATCTTTGCTCCATTATCATCTTCTTATGCTTCCATTTTCTACTTGATTTTCCTAATATCTAATCGGTTTTCATGGTACTCCATCCATTTTATTTCATTTTCTTGTCCAAATGACTTCTCTCCTTCTATTGAACATTTAGAAGTGAACTTTTACATCTAGATAGCTTGCTATCTTAATATCCAATTGGGATCTTCTTTAGGTTTTCTTAATATTCTCAACACCATATTTCATAAAGTAAAAAGTAAACCTACATAAGTATAGCCTTGAAGGATCAACGTAAAATCACTTTTACTTATCCTTTTGATACATATACTTATAGAAAAATGTCATTTGGCCTTTGTAGTGCTCCTGGAAAGAGGTGAGGAAACTAATCTTATTTTGAATTTTTAAAATTATCATTTTATGGTAGAACAAGGTATAGTTTTAGGTCACATTATTTCTAGGAAATGGTATATTTATAGATCCTACTATAATTGATATTATTTCACAGTTATTATGTCCCTCTTTTGTAAGAGAAGTTTGATCTTTTCATGGACATGCATGATTTTTTACATGAGGTTTATTCATGGCTTTAGCAAGATAACTAATTCTTTCTCCAACTTAGTCCAAAAGTACATACCATTTGACTTTGGAGAGAAGTGTAGGGATGCCTTTGATACCTTATAAAGGGTGTTCACCACCACTCCTATCATCCAACCACTAGAAATGACATTACCATCCGAGTATATGTGTGATGCATCAAACTTTGACATTGGTAATTATTTGGTTATTTCTGTTATTCCTCTCTCTTTCTACAAACTTGAAAAGAAGCTGAAAAGTGAGGCAAAGTATTATGTGTGGGGAAAACCATTCTTATGTTTTCTAGATATAGAGATACCTTACGTGCTTGAGTTTTGTCATTCATCACCTTTTGGATTGTGGGTTGTATTGGCCTACCATCTTTAAGGATGCACAAAGTTTAAGACCCGTGAAATTTAATTAATTAAATAAATAATTAATTAATAAATGCGGGTAGTGGGAGCCTTTATGACATTAAATATTGATTGATGTGACGTGGAAAAGTACTAGCTCAAGTGGTTGAGAGTACTTGATTGTGTGAGAGGACTTGAGTTCAAGTCCTATGTACACCATTTGTGTATTATTTAATTATTATTATTTTGATAATATGTTGGATCATGAGGAGTGATAATATAATCATAGAATTATATAAATTATCATGAAACATGAATTGGTTGAATGGTTGTGCATTGATTTGACATGGTATTGATCAAGAGAGAACTCACAAAAAGCTCAAATTAAGCTAGGAAACTAGGTTAGGAGAGCTAAACCCATAATTTATGTTTTTATTCGTAAATGTATGAATTATGTATGATCTCGTATTTCATTGGAAATTCATGGAATTGGGGTTTAATTGAGATGAAAATCGCATAAGGTTATCTTAGGGTTGATGAATTGGGGATTTCGAAAATGACACAAATGTAAATAGAAATATGAATGAATTCGGGTATGGGAAGTGTTAGAGATGAATTGGAATCCTAAAAGATGGAATCAGATCTTATAGAGTCATAAATTGGATGAACTCAAAGTTGTTTTGAATGGGTTGAGGTTCGCAGGAGCAAAGAAGAATATTGGGGTTGTTTTTCGTATTTTTGCAAAACAGAACCGTCCGACATTGGCTTTGTACCGCCAGGCGCAAGGTTCCTTATTGTTGGGTGCTAGGTGCCACCATTTTTTTTTGTTTGCGCAGTTTTCGTAAAACTGAATATCCTGGTTCATTAACCGTTTGATTTAGGTAAAATTTTGACAGGTGGTCCATAATATGTAGGTTTTCACTTTGAACGGTGGAGATTTTATTTAAAGGTCATTAGCAAGAGATATATGTTATGCACAATTGCTGGTTTCATAGTTTATCTTGTAAGTGAATTGATCATATGTGCGTATAAAAGAGTTTATGGAATGTTAAGGGGTACTACAGGGAGCTATCATAGGTAATGTAAATATTAAAGTGTTGTCAGTACCATACACGAATATATATATATATATATATATATATATATATATATATATATATATATATATATATATATATATATATATATATATATATGTATATATATGTACTGGTTTGAGGTGGGGAACACATGGATGTTACTTAACTGTTTTAGAGCCCTTGGAAGGGAATAACTTTGTGGCAAATGGCTGAAATAACATGGTTGGAGTTGGGGATACCCTTATATGTATATGAAAGTAGCACATGGGTACAGGGAATTGTTATGGGAATAGAGGTGGAAATTTTGTTGTAGCACTTGCACGAACTTGGGAAAAAAATCAGGCTACAGGGGGATAAGCAGTACAACTCGCTTTACTGATGTATCGCCTGGCAGAAGGTTTGGAGTCAACAGGCGGTAGTTTCAAAACCAGTGGCTACTGGAACGCGTGGCGCTTGACGGTGAGGAGTGTCCTGCCAGACGATAACTGCAGGCGTGGGCATCAGAGGCACGTTTGCCCCTGGCGGTATGTGTCCCCCGCCAGGCAGTTTAGAGGCTTGATGCGCCTGGTGCCTAGAGTGTTGTGCCAGGGGATACCGTGAAGCAAGGGTGTTGTGCTTGCTATGATGTGCATGAACTATAAGGCTTTTAGGATATCTTAAAGGTCGGCTTGCAGGTGTTCCTTGAGTTGTGGCTCAAAACGTATCCCTTGAGTTAAGCTTGGGATAGGGGTTAAGCATGCGGCATTCCTTGAGTTGTGGCTCAGAATGGCATCCCTCGAGTTGTGCTCAGGATGACGGATGAACACGAGGAACTCTTGAGTTGAGCTCGGGTTGACGAGTATTGCTGGTGTGAGTGTGTTAGTTGTAGCCAATACGGATGGATCCAGATAGATTGTCATCCTCAGTAGTTAGCTGACAAGTTTGGTAGTCTTGGGACTTTGCGAACTATGTTCGTATTTGGGAACTCCACCTGGTGTTACGGTGTGTGATCCGTAGCATGGTTTCCCGCATGTGCTCTATCGGTTGTGGTCGATAGGTATGGCAGCAAGACATCTTGAGGTACTCACTAGAAGACGTAGATGGTTGTGGCCATGTGGTATGGAATCAAAGGAAGGAATTCCTTTATTTTGATTGTGTGATATATATAATTGTGCTATATATATATATATATATGTTTGTTTTGTTAGCTCACCCTATCAGCTTGTGTTTGGCGATGATTGTGTACGCGATACACGAGAGCAGATGATGTTGTAGGTGGATCTGGTGAGGCTTAGAGCCGGAGTGGGGGAAAACTCATGGGAACAGTTTTATTGAGTTTTTATCATCTATTGTTTGGATCAAAGTTGTAAACTATTATGAGATTGTTTTTGTATTTTATTGAATTTTGAGAAATTTGAATTTAGAGTTATCTTTATTATGAAATAAATTATTTGAAATTTCTCGCGTTTTTAGGAAATGGATTTATAATTAATGAGATTTTTATTTATTATTTAAACCCGTAATATCCGACAGGGATGTTACACAAATGGTATATGAAAATTGTGAGCAATGTCAAGGAGTAACCCGATTTATTTCAAGAAGAGAAGAGATGCCTCAACAACCCATGTTATATTGTGAGATATTTGATATTTTGGGTTTTATTTTGTGGGTCCTTTTCCTTCTTTTTCATGGTTTACTTATATTTTATATATTGTAGACTATGTCGCCAAGTAGGTTGAAGCCACAACTATAAATACTAGTGATGATTGAGTTGTCATGAGTTTTTTCAAGTTTAACATTGTTTGTAGGTTTGAGATACATGAGCCATCATTAGTGACCAAGGAATCCACTTTTATAATAAGCTGCTTGAGAACATGTTGAACTAATATGGGGTGAAACATTGCATTGCTACATCATATCACCTTCAAACTAATGGGCATGCTAAGATCTCTATCAATGAGATCAAGATCTTGTAGAAGTTGGTAAGGCCTACCAAAAATGATTGGGCCACAAGATTGGATGATGCACTTTGGGCACATAGGACGACTTACAAAGAACCTATAGGCATGTCACCTTTTAGGGTTATTTTTGGAAATGCTTGTAATCTACCTTTGGAGATTGAACATCGGGCCTATTAGGCTATGAAAGCTTGCAACTTGGACTTGGAAGAAGCTGGGAAAGAGCAAAAACTCCTGTTGCAAGAACTAGAGAAAATTAGGCTCACAACCTTTTAAATCTCAAAATTCTACAAGGAGAAAAGAAGAAATTCCATGACCAAAAGGTTGTTGCAAGAAAGGAATTCCAGGTAAGGCAAAAGGTGTTATTGTACAAATCGAAGTTAGGTAACATGAGTGGTAAGTTGCATTCCACATGGGAAGGGTCATTCATTATTACACAAGTATTTCCTTATGGAGTAGTGAATATCAAGAAATCTTTAGAAAGAATCTTCATCAAAGTTAGTGGACACCGTTTTCGAATATTCAATGAAAATCAACATGTTGAATAAGACGATGGATGTGATGAACTTGACTTCTCTATTATACCTTCCACCTTGAAGAGGTAAGTACCCTTCATACTTTTTCTTTGCATTCTATATTGCATACATTAAGGACAATGCATGGATAAAGTGTGGGGGTGTGGGGAAATGATTTATTTTGTTCCCTATTTTGATTTTGTTTTTGCTTTATGCTAGTTTGTTTTTGTTTAATTACAAATTTTCAATAAAACATATTTGCATTGGATTTTAGGACTTGATTCAATAATTGGGACGATCATAATTTTGGAAAATAGGAGTCATGTTTATATGAGTGGATTGTTTCTATGATTTGTTAATTGATTTGATTTGAAAATTACTTGATGAAATCTTTTTGTGAAAGAATTTTGACCTTGTGAGTTTTAGCCTTAATGAAAAGGATGGACCTTCATATGCCATTCCTATTTTTCTTGAGTGACTTGCTCCTATATTTTTTTTTATGCAATATTTAGCTTGGTTATTTGTTTTACAACTTAGTTAGATATGCATGGTATGATATCTTTGAGGCATTTCTTGTTTCTAGCTACTTGGCCAAATAAACCTACTTTAATACTAAATCGTTGATAGCCCCTTTTGAGCCATTAAGATCTTTTTTCTTTTTATAAAGTCCATTGCAAAACCAAAAGCTAACATATTGTATTAGAAATGGCTAAGGAATAAAGTGTATGGGTGTGATCCTCACCCCAAAAATAATAGAAATGGCAAAAGAAAAAAATGATGATGAAAAAGTTTCGAAAAAAAAAATTAGAAAAAATGAAAAATAATTGCTTTCTCAAAGAAAAATACTTGCTTTCTCAAAGGTTAAAAGAAAAATAGTTGTTTTTCAAATTATGCTTCAAAAAAAATCAAAAATACTAAAAAATTTCCTTACCTTTGCCCTGACCTCATTATAACTTGTAAAAAATTCTCATGATCTTTTATTGCATGTTTTTTCTGAAAGTTTGTGAATATTAGAATCCTTTTAAATATCAAGAATGTTTACTTATATGGGTATTTTAAGTGAAAACACAACCTAAAACACTTGAGCAAATTTTGGAAAGAAAATATACATTTTAAACTTGAGTGATATATTTCATATTTGATTTTCTTGTAAATTCAAAAGATTAACTCTTGTGTGAAAAATAGAACTTTTCCATTTGTATGTGCACGGTAAATTGATTTCTAGAAGATTAATATTTTTTCAAGAGTGTAAATGGATAAGTGTGGGGGATTGATGAATGCATATTTTTGACCTTATTTAAGCTTTAATTTTAAACTTTTAATTGAATTTTTGTGCTTCGAAGATTAATTTAAATAGGATTTTTATAATTAGACATATTAAGTTGGTGAAATAAAAATGTCTTAAAAAGTATATTTTAGTTGCATAAATTATTTTTGGATATTCTAATATTTGTTGATGTAGCTGAAGTTAAGTTTAGGTCATTCAATGTGTAAAAGTAAATTGATTAAAGTTACAAACACCTCTAGAATAAGGCCAAAATCAACAAATTCTAGAAAATTGTGTCCTATACCCCTTCATTTACTTATACACTCCCCTTTTTCAACAATAAGCCATGCAATCAAGTTTCACTATTACACCTCCATATCTTTCTATCTTCAACCCTCCTACCACTCACATAATTAGCTATAATCCAATGCTTCCAAGTGTCATGATCCACCACTATCAAATCTTTCCAATCACATGTTGCCATATGGCAGCATCCTAACACAAAAAATCAAACCAATCAGATGTTATCACATCATCGTCTTCAATCTAGCATACTCTTTAATAGAACCATAACACCAAACATTTTTAGCTTCTCCACCCACGTCCATGTCGTTCAATCACCAAGCTCCATCGTCAGTGTTCACCACCGTCAACCATGTGCAACTAGAGAACAAGCATCAACAACTATAGTTTTGGTGCAGCTGCCATCCATCACATTTCTCACCTTCTTTTCACGCATTTTTACTTTTTCTTTCATTCATTATGTATTCCACCCAATCCATGGAAGGCTAAGCTTATAGGGTTGATTCAACTCTAATGTCATTATGGATTCTAAGGTGTTCATTTAACTACGCCTTTTATTTTTGAATTAAATAAAAACTACTGATTTTAAATTCTAGCTAATTAGCAAAGTGTCTAAATCTATATGCATACTAATCAAATGAGTTGAAGGGTTTTTAAATTCAATTGAGACTTTGCTTTGATTTAATTTAGAAGCTTTCATGTGATTAAATAAATTTTTACCAATAATTGAGATCTGGCTTTGATTGATTAAGCTTTTTATTCGGTGAGGAGAGTAAGGAATAAACATGATTAGACATAGTAAAATTTGATTGAGATTGTACTTTGATTAAATTTGTTGTGGATAATCTATAGTTTGGTTAAAAGTAAAAATGCCAACAAATTAATTGGAACTTTACATTGATTAATTTGCAAATTTACAACAATGATTAATTTAACAATAATCTTTAGATAATCAATAATGAATCTATTTTGAAAAAGTAATGGAATTGACCTATTTTAATATTATTATTTTTACAATCTTTCAGATACTTGTTATCTATTTTTGCATATCAAAACCCCATCTTTTCTTTATAATACTATTAGACACAAATTTTGTTTTGAAAATTTTTTCGTAGGAAATACCTACAAATTTTGTTGTGAAAAAAAAATGCAAGAAATTGCTACCAATTTTCTTGCAAAATATTTTGTATAAAACACTTTTCGCAACAAATTTTGTAAGAAATACTTGCAAATTTTATAATTTTGTAGGAAATGATTACCCAAGAAGGAATTACCTGCCAATTAAAATTCTTAGAAAAAATGGCAGAAAAAAGTCTTTTCTTGCAAAATTTTTTAACAAATTTACAAGAAAAATCCCATGTAATATGGGAATTTCTAATAGTGTGAATCTCTAAGATTATGAAATGTTTCTAAGAACTTGAGTGGAATTTTACAATGAACATGTATGGAATATTCTTAATGTTAAACACAGCAAAAATCTATGATTAAAACTATTAATAAACATATAAATCACACAATTCAAACTAAAATGCAGAGAAAAGAAGAAAATGAAATGAATGTGTTCGCTTATGTAAGGATGAACGATGCATTTTATACGTATAGTCAATTACATAAAATTGATGATAAAAATCACTAAATAACAATAACTAAGAATAAAAAAATGAGAATTTAACAATTAAACATGTAATAATGATTTCTAATCTAAGAACCCTAATTAACAAAATTAACTACAAATCTAGAAATCATTATTCTTAATTCTATATCTACAAAAAGAGTTTTGGTGACTTATGGGGTTATGCAGAACCTAAATATAACACAATTTCACAATTGGAATGAATGAAAATGATGAATTGATGAAGAACAAATGAAACAAAGAAAATAACAAAAAGAGCAATCAACTCAAATATTAACCTCAGCTGGTCTAGGTTCTGCTTTTGATGTTTAAGAGTCACTATGTACGTCTTGAATTTAGAATTGGTCTCTGTGTGCTCACTAAATCAATGTAATTACTTTGCACATACTTTAATTCAACATTTTATAAAAGCAAACCTAATTCAAACTTAAGTAAAAAAGGAAAACTGAATTGAGATGGAAAATGCAGAAGAACATGTTCGAACAAAGATTTTAGATGAAACAATCAGTAAAATTAAAGAGAAAACATGTAATGGGAGGATTAAATCACAAAAGTTACAAAAGAATACTGAATCCACAATCTATTAACTATATTTCTAGTTCTTAGACAATGAATCAACAAAAACTAAACTAAAATACAACTGATTTGAAGCGCAATGTCTTCTAGCTAGCTATGCAGTCTAGAATTCCTTGCAAATTTCAAAGAAAATCTACATCACTGCTGAAAAATGAAAATCTACGAAATGTGTGTCTCTAGCTCTTATGTTCCATCTTCTTTTTAAGTATCTAGCTATATTTGTCTTTCTAGTTTGATATAACTATAGAAAGGTGTTGCATATCTTCCAAAGTGTCCAATGGGATTCTTCACAACCGTTACCAGGTGTAGCTTTCTGGTTCAGTCTTTTCCAGATCATTTGGTAGCAAGCTTTACACAACATATACTTTTTAAGCAAGTGCATGTGAAGTCCCAATTTCCCTTTCTTTAGTTGCGAGCTTCACCTCCAAACACAAGTTACTTCTTAGCTTAATTCCCACATCCTATAGCTTCTAAGATAGGTTTTGGATTTAAGGTGAATTTAGTATGAAGAACAATTGTGATAATGTCGATGCTTCCTTTGAACCTTATGTTCCTCCAAAATTCTCTAACAATCTCATGAAAGATTTTCTAGGGCCACAAAAGAAATTTCTGCTTATACTTTTCTCAAAGTTTTCAAGGTTGATGAAATGTTCAATCAACAACTTGATTTCATTTTTTCTTCCATTGGAGGAAGCGAGTATCTCAGAGATATCAATGGGGTTGATGTATCTTGGAAATCATGCCCCTGTAAGGAGATAGAGACTTTTGCAAACGAGTAGCTCGTTATAACAAAACAGCAAACACAACGAAAACGTGGCAGAAAAGAAAAAGACTCAAAAGGAAAAGAGAAAATAGTTGTTATTGATGAAATTGGTCTTTGTGACTTGACTTTACATGAAGAGGCATAAAGCCTTATTTATAGGAATAAAAGTCATAAAAAGAAAGAGCCAACGGTTAAAAGCCAAAAACAGAAAAGCCCAAAAGGAAGTCCAGTTTGGTGAGGTGGTAGGCAACGTGTAGCAATGACAACATGCATGGGTTCTAAGACCCCCCCCCCCCCCCCTCAAGCTTGTAGTATATATTATGGCTACCAAGCTTGGAATTTAGCTGAGAAAAAAATACTAGGAGGAAGCGCTTTGGTCAATATGTGAACAAGTTGATGGTTGGTTCTGATGGGGAGAAGCTTTACGAGACCTTGTTGGACCTTTTCTCTGATAGTGTGGCAGTCCACTTCTATGTGTTTCGTACATTCATCAAACACATGGTTGTTAGCAATTTTAATGGCAGAGGTATATAGTACCTGGCTAGAGCATGGGAATGCTAATGTCGTGTAGAAGATGAGTTATCCACTATACTTCACAAACAGTTTGTGCCAAGGCTCGATATTCTGCCTCACATGAGCTTCTGCAGATAATAGTTTTTTTCTTTGATTTCCATGCAATCAGAGTGTTACCGAGATAGATGAGATACCCTGTGATAGATTTTCTAAAGTCAATACAGCCTACCCAGTCTGAATCACTATATGCTTTAAGATGGAAATCATTTTTGGCATCAATGAAGAGTCCTTGACCAACAGATCCTTTCAAGTATCGTAAAATTCTGAAGGCAACTTGGTGGTGGTCTTTTATTGGTGATGAAACATATTGACTAAGATGGTTCACAACATATGTGATGTCTGGTCTGGTGTTGGCCAAGTATATTAGTTTGCCAATGAGTCTACGATAGACAGTTAGGTCAGGCAGAAGCTCTCCATCTGCATGAAACTTGGTAGAAAAATTCATAGGTGTACTGACAAGAGAAGAATTTAGCATGCCAGTTTCATTAAGTAAATCAATGGTATACTTTCTTTGTGAAAGATTTATTCCTTTACTACTACGAGTTATTTCAAATATGAGAAAATAAGTCAAATCTCCAAGTTTTTTCAGTTTGAAAGCTTGATTAAGTAACATAGTTATATTTTGAATTCTTTCAGGGCTATTCCCAGTCACTATGATATCATCAACATACACAAGGATGATGGTAATTTTATCATGATCATATTGAATGAATAATGAATGATCTGCAAAAGATTGTTTGAAGTCATGTTTAAAGAGAAAAGAAGAAAGTTGTGCATACCATTGATGACTTGCTTGGCGTAGCCCGTATAGGGATTTGTGCAGAAGGCATACCTGATTTGTTTCAGTGCTAGTCATTATGGGAGGAAGATCCATATATATTGTTTCATTAAGTTCCCCATGCAAAAATGCATTATTGGCGTCTAATTAGATTAACTTCCAATCTTTTGCAACTTAAATAGGTAGCACAAAATGGACTGGTGTAAGCTTTGCCATAGGTGCATATGTGTCATGAAAATCCAACCCTTCAAGTTGTGTGAATCCCTTTGCTACTAGGCGTGCTTTATGCCTTTCAATGGTCCTATCAGCCTTGTGCTTTAGCTTAAAAACCAATTACAGCCTATAGTGGTACAATTTGAGGGAAGGTCAAAAATGGTCCAAGTCTTATTCTGGTCAAATGCAGATAGTTCTGCATCCATGACTATTTTCCATTCTAGAATTTGGATAGCCTCTTTGAAAGATCTCGGCTCATTGTTGCTATCAATATTCAAAATAACATTCTGAAATTTAGTGGATAATCTGGACAAAGAGACATAAGATTGAAGAGGATATTTTGTAGTTTTTACAAGAGCTAAATCAATTTGATATTCTTGTAAGTATGTGGGTATATTCCTAGGTCTATTGGACCTTCTTAGGTTAGAAGTATTTCTAGATTGGTCAATATTGATTTCAGAAAAATCAGAAACTTTATTGATAATTTCTTTATCATGTTTATCATTTAAAACAGTATCATAAGATTGACTAACAGGTAGACAAACATCATTGTGATCAACATCATTATTATCAATATTGTAACAGCTGGGAAAAATACTTTCATTAAACAAAACATTTCTAGAATCTTTAATAGCATGATTTTTTAAATCAAAGACTAGATAACCTTTTGTATGTAGAGGAAACCTAAGAAATATTCCAAATCTAGCATGAGGCTGAAATTTTGAACGTTTAGCAAATATGGTTTGTATGTAACATAAGCAACCGAAAACTCTAAGATCTATGAAATTATAAGACTTTCCATAAAGCTTTTCATGAAGAGTGCAATTTTGAAGAAAGGCACTAGGAGTGATGTTAATTAAGAATGCAACATGCATGAGGGCATATGACCAAAAACAGGTAGATAGTTTGGATTGAAAGATGAGAGCTCTAGTCACATTTAATAAATGCTGGTGTTTTCTCTTAGCAATCCCATTTTGCTCGGGAGTCTCAATGCATGTAGTTTGGTGTATAATGCCCTTAGAGTTCAAAAAAATCTTCCATCTTAAATTCATGCCCATTATCACTCCTAATCACTTTTACCTTGCTTTCAAATTGGTTTTCAGCAAAATTAACAAAATTGGTAGGGTGCATCCTAGTTTTAGATTTATTATGCATGAGATAAATCCAACAAAATCTGCTACAATCGTCTATGATAGTTAGAAAGTATCGATGACCATGCAATGAAGGATTGGGAGTGGGTCCCCAAATATCAACATGAATGAGATCAAGGCATTTATCAGTACGTGATTTGCTATTAGAAAAATTAAGCTTTCTTTGTTTTGACATGTGGCATATATCACAATGTTCATTCCCAGATTCAATGTAATCATGCTTATTTCTAAGAAATTGTAATCTTTTATCAAACAAATGACCAAGTCTTTTGTGCCAAATGCCACTATTTACAAAATTCACAGTTTACAGATTTCTTAAAATCATACAAAATAGTCAGGACATACAATCCTTCACAAAATTTAACTGAACCAATCATCCTTATGCTCGTTTGATCCTAGATAAAACATTCAGAATTAGTAAAAACAATGTGAACATGAGAATCAGTTATAAGTCTAGAGATTGATATCAAATTAAAATGGAAATCAGGTATGAAAAGAACATTATGCATGATAATATCATCATGTATCTTCACATCCCCTTTATGAGTGGCAACAACACAATTATCATTGGGAAGATTCACTTTAATATTCTTTACTTCTTGATATGTAGTAAAATTTTGAATATTCATCGTAACATGCTCAGTGGCTCCTGAATCCAGAATCCATTTATCTTCTTTATTTAAAGGTTTGATGCAAAAAAGGATATTACCTGATTCAACTATACTAAACAAGATGCTACAAATGTGACTGGAGTTATTGGTTGTTTATGAATCATTTCCATGCTTGATCAAGGCCATCAAAGCCTGATATTTTACTGGGTGATGAAGGATTATCTTGTTTTCTTTTAGAGTTATGAATATGGTGAAGTTGTTTAAGAAAACTTTTTGAAAATTCCCAATGGACATTAAGATAGAAGGCTATCTAGATGTTAAGGTTCATTTCTCCAGCTCATAAAAGGAAGAAGAGAGTTGGAGTCAAGTTAACACACACACGGATTCAACAACACTTGAAGAACAAAATGAAAGAAGAAACAATAAAAATGGAAAGCATAGAAGATGAGCAATGGATGAAGCACGCCACTCATAGGGGGGATCTAAGCCAACCAAACCCTAGATATGAGTGATGGTGTCGCAACTTGCAAGCAAGATAAGACAAAGGTGAGTTCACTTCTAGGAAGGAGAGCTCACGGCAAAATGATGGTTGAAACACAAAGTTTATAGCAACAAATGATCAATCCTTTAACAAGACAAGGAACACCCTTTAAATAGGAGTTCATAGGGGTCCTTTAGCAAATACAAAAACATGAAAAGGACTAACTAACAAACCTTAAAAACCTAAGCTAGGATAATTCTCGGCCAAGTGAAGGAATGTGGTTGGTGGATGCATTTCCATGAGGATTCTAGGCCAAAAGAAGAAGGAGACCAAGTATCCTTCTAAGGAATAAACCAAAAAGGCAAAAGGAGACAAGGTACATATCTACTTTTGCTTTCCTCTCTCTTCCACATCATCCATGTGCTCCAATCACCATGTGCCACCTAGCATGCTCTACTTTCTCTTAATTACCTACAAAACAAGACAAACAAAGATTACCATGTTGGTTTAAGTTAATCTAATATTGGTCAAAGGTCAACTTTGGATCAAAGTCAACAAGTCAACCAAAATAAGTCAACTAAAGACCAACTTAGGGAATTCAAACTAAAGTGATGCTAAACAAAGATAAAGGTGATGGAATAGAAGACTCCCCTCTAGACATGCTTCTAGTGATTCTTCTTGAGGGAGCTTCTATGGAGGTGTCATGGTTGGTCACGCCTTCATCATCCTCCCCTTCTTGGAGAGAATTCGACTACAAATTCTTAAAGCCTACATCAAAAGGAGAAAGATCACAAACATTGAATGAGTTACTTATATTGTAGCTTGGGGGTAAGTCTAACTCATAAGCATTGTTGTTAATCCTCCTAATGACTTGAAAGGGGCCATCCCCTCTAGGGAGAAGTTTAGACTTCCTTTGAGTAGGGAATCTGTCCTTTCTCAAGTGAAGTCATACCAATCTCCCTCTTGGAAGATGACTTCCTTTCTTCCCTTATTACCATCCTCTTGTTGTTTCTTAACTCTCCTTTCAATGTTTTCCTTGAGTTGCAAATGCAAGTCTTGGATGTACTTGGCTTTGGCCTCACCATCTTGGCAAGTTCATGCCTCATGAGTGGGTAAGGGAAGGAGGTCTAAAGGAGTTAGGGGATTGAACCCATACACAACCTCAAAAGGGGAATGAGAAGTAGTGGAATGCACAACCCTATTATAGGAAAACTCTATGTGGGGAAGAAGTTCCTCCCACTCTTTAATATTTTGCACTATCATACACCTCAACATTTGCCCTAAGGTTCTATTAACCACCTCGGTTTGGCCATCACTTTGTGGGTGGCAAGTGGTGGAGAAAAGAAGCTTGGTGTCAAGTTTACCCCACAAAGTTCTCCAAAAATGGCTTAGGAACTTGGAGTCCCTATCACTCATAATGGACCTAGGTAGGTCATGTAGTCTCACCACTTCCCTGAAGAAAAGATTTGCAATATAAGTTGCATCATCAATCTTATGGTAAGGAATGAAATGGGCCATCTTAGAGAACCTATCCACAACCACAAAAATGGAATCCCTACCTTTTTAGGTCCTTGGGAGGCCTAAGACAAAATCCATAGAAATGTCAACCCAAGGCTTGGAAGGGATGGGCAAGGGGGTATAAAGAGCATGGGGTTGGACTCTAAACTTGGCTTTCATGCATGCTATGCAACTTTTACAATGCTTATCTGCATGCTTCCTCTTGTGAGGCCAATAGAAATTCTCCTTTAAGACTTCCAAAGTCTTATTTGGCCCAAAATGCCACATTAAACCTCCCTCATGTGCCTCTCTAATGAGTGATGCTCTTAAAGAACCTTGGGGAATGCAAAGTCTCTTACCCTTGAAAAGATATTGATTGAGAAGGTAAAAGTCTTTGTAAGCCCCTTGGTGGCATTCACTAAGAATGGGGAGAAATCAACATCCTTTGGATACAATTCCTTAATATGATCAAAACTAAGAAATTTAGTTTCAAGAATGGAAAGGAGGGGATGCCTTCTTGAAAGTGCATCCGTCACAATATTAGCCTTTCCTTGCTTATGTTTGATGACATATGGGAATTGCTCTAAGAACTCTACCCACCTAGCATGTCTCTTGTTTAACTTGTCTTGGCTTTTCAAAAATTTGAGTGACTCATGGTCACTATGTATCACAAACTCCTTTGAAAGAAGATAGTGTTGCCAAGTTTGCAAAGTCCTCACAAGAGCATAAAGCTCTTTTTGATAGGAGGAGTAGTTAATGTGACTCCCTTTGAGTTTCTCACTAAAATAGGCTATGCGGTGTCCTTCTTGGAGAAGCACGACCCCAATACCTACATTGGATGCATCACACTCAATTTCAAAAGTTTTGGAAAAGTTAGGGAGGGCTAAGAGTGGTGCATGGATCAATTTTTGTTTTAAAGTTTCAAAAGCATTTTCTTGATCTTTGCCCCACTTATAGACCACACCTTTCTTGACTAATTCATTGAGAGGGGCAACTATGGTGCTAAAGTTTGGCACAAATCTCTTATAAAAACTAGCCAACCCATGGAAGGACCAAAGCTCACTCACATTCTTTGGGGGAAGCCAATCCTTGATGGCCATCACCTTTTCTTGGTCCACATGGACCCCATGTTGATTTATTTTGAAACCTAGGAAGATCACATGATCCATCCCAAACACACAT
>Ga0209589_1006737_pt1 | contig 18848 bp, 11 predicted proteins | sample CowpeawhiteBW_FD_187525 | JGI IMG/M metagenome (GOLD analysis project Ga0209589, IMG submission 187525) | Root nodule microbial communities of legume samples collected from California USA - Cow pea white BW (SPAdes) (version 2) | ecosystem: Host-associated > Plants > Roots > Nodule | place: USA...
CCCCCCCTCTCCACAACTCATAAGGAGTTTTACCGGTTTTCTTTTGAGGTATCCTATTTTGTAAAAAGCATGCAGTAAGAAAGGTTTCTCCCTAAAGGTTATTAGGTGCATTAGAACTAATAAGCATAACATTCTCATTTCCTTAGGAGTTCTATTCTTTCTGTCAGCTACTCCATTAGATTCAGGTGAATATGGTGGGGTTACTTCATGAATGATACCTTCTCTAACACAATATTAATTAAACAAAACATATTCACCACCTCTATTTGATCTAATCCTCTTAATTTTCTTATTCAATTGATTTTCTACTTATGCCTTATACTTTAAAAACACATTGAAAGCTTCATATTTATGCTTGATAAAGTACACTTTGGTGCATCTAGAATAATCATCTATAAAGGTTATAAAATAATTTTTACCACCTCTAGACATAGTTTGTTTTAAGTCGGCTAGATCAGAATGAATCAACCCTAACAATTCAGATTGACGTTCTACAGGATAACAAATTTTCTTTATTATTTTAGATTCTACACATATATCACATTTACCACTTTGTTTATAATGCATATTAATTAATCATAGTCATTGCAATTTCATAACATACGAAGAATTCACATGTCCTAATCTAGCATGTCACATATCATACGAGTCAACGATGTAAGTAAAAGAAGATTCATTAATAATTTTTGAAATTTTAAGTACCAAGAGACCTTGATCACAATATCCCTTCCCCACGAAAACATTATTTTTTGTCATTACAATCTTGTCAGAATCAAATGACACTTTAACCCCAACTTTTCCAAGTAGTGCTACAGATATTAGATTAACTCTAATAAAGGGCACGTGCAACAATCACTCAAGGCCAGAGTTTTGCCAAATGTGAGCTTCAGAAGAATCTTTCCTTTGCATAGGACAAGAGTTGTCCTGGAATCACCAAGATAGACGTGTTCTTCTCTACCCCTACACTAGTATAGGAGGTACAAACACTTCTGTTTGCACATATGTGTCTGTAGCATCAGAGTCTACCACCCACTTACTCACATTGGTCCTCAAATTTACTTGTGAAATGACCGCAACCATAGTATATTCCCCTTGGACTATATTTGCCCTAGGAGGATTGTCGTTTCTTGCTCTACGCCTGCACTAAGGTGCATGATGGCCAAGCTTCCCACATAGAAGCAATTTCCTTTTTTCTTAAAGATGGGGTTAGATCCTTTGGGGCGGAAATTTTGAAAATTAATTTTCTTATTGTGATCAGGTTTATTCTCGTATCTTTTTGGTACAAGTTTTTCTTCTATAATGTTTGCTTTTGCAGATAATGCTTTGGCCCTTGCAGTAACACATTTCTATCTATTGGTATCTTCAACTATGATGTGTGTAATGAGATCTTGAAGTGACATCTTCTTATGTTTGTGTTTTAGTTGTTGTTTATAATCAGTCCAAGATGATAATAGTTTCTCGATCATGAGTTTTGAAACAAACTCATCAGGAAAGATTATGTTCTCTACTTTGATATCTTCAAGAAGCTTGTGATATTCATTGATTTGGATCTTAATGTCATTATCTTCAATCATTTCCCAGCGGTAGTAGTTCCTTGTGGTAAATTTTTGTTTGAATACGTCTTCAACAACATATATTTGAGGATCAAAGAATCCAAAATTTCTTTTTTGCTTCCTTGTATGAACAGTACACATCAAACATGTCATTAGACAATGCACGTAAAATGTGTTGACATACCTTGTTTGCATGAATGCAATCTTCAACTTGTTTTGAAGGGATATTAGAATTGGGTTTTGAAGATGTGAGAGTAGTAGAAACTCTATACATGTCTAAAAGGGTAGAAACATGTTTGTTCCTACATCAAAAGTTCTGTATAGAGAATACTTTGATTTTTGACACATTTGGAAAAGGTTTTGCAAAGATCGTTTGAGTTCCGAAAACAGTATTTGGATTTTGCGTAGAGGATTTTGTTGTTGTTGTTGTTGTTGTTAGCCATAAGTCCTTAAGATTGTTGTAGTAGATGACAAAATCACGTACCAAAAAGACTTCCCGAGATGTGTAGAATCATTGTCCTTAAGGACTTATCCCCGATGTATTTCGCAAGGCCCCTAGAATACAATAAGAACTTTTCGGAATGTCCGAGGATCTCAAAACTAGCTAGATAACTCTTAAAAGGAGTAAATAAATAAACCCAGGATAAAAGAAGAAATATAAGAGAGAAAGGATGAGAGGATGAGAGTATGAAAGTGTGTGTTTGAGGGCGGAGTATAGTGCTCTCTATTTATAGATGGTGGATAGGGGCATAGATGGGCCAAAATTCATGGCCTGCGAAAGAAAAAATCTGAAACAAACCCAACGTTGAAAAATATGGTTGCAATGGCTGCATCATATTTGCATCCGAAAAAGAAGGGAGAAAATCACGTATATAGTGGAACGACTTTTTCAATACAAACGCTATATATATAACACTTGTAAGGAAAAAATATACAGGATTAGAACCACGATTAATCAATCAAAATCACCTAAAACTAAAAGTTATAAGTTTGACAATGTTTTAGTTGATTAAAATCACTTACAAATTGATATAAGTTGGTTTTGTGATAAGGTTTAAAAAGGGTTTATCTAATGTCTTGTAGGATTCTAAGATCTTAGTTCATATATGTTTTTCTTTCTTGTTTTTTCGTGTGTTCGTAAAACATTTTAAGTTTAATAGATTGGCTTGATCAGAGGTGGGTGAACAACTTGATGTAACATTATTTTAAAATTGAACAAAGATAAATCTTATGTCTCTCTTCTTGTTCTTTACTACTTATTTACATATCAATCTTATCATATATCTTGCATATTGAATATAATTCAATTCATACTTAGATGTTATGCAAAAATTGGTTTATAATACTCTTATCGATCAATTATTTAAAGATTTGCCACCATAATTTCAACAAAAAAGTTAAATATTACAACATATGATTATTGTTTCGACGTTTATTAAGAAAACTTGCAATTATGAAAAGCATACATACAAAACTAAGCTAAAATTCTTATGCAAATCAACCTATTCCATTTCGTTTTTTTGTTTGACCAAATGTGAAACAAGTCAAAACAAATAATGTTATTCTTCGTTGCATTCCTTAACCATGAATAACTCATATAACTTTATCTCAAATGTCAAGCTAGCTTGAAGAGATATAATGAAACATCTTAAAGTTTGTTCACTATAATTCCTAAATATTACTTCAGAAGCTAAAGTATTTAGATGTTTCATGTATGCTCCATATAAACAATATTGGATTTTTTCTTTAACCTCGAAATAAAATTCAATGATTTCAAAACTCAAATTTTGTTATGATTGAGAACATATTACCTTCCCGTATACTACTCTTCAAATTCACAACAAAAATTCTTTTTTCGTCTTGGTATATTACAAAAAAATTGAATTTTAATAGGGTAATTTATACATATAGTAGGGTTTTTTTAAACTCCTGGTATGTGTCAGAGTTTTTCTTAATGAACAACTGCAAAATTTCATTTCCTTCCTACTTTTTCACAGTCCCTCTTTTCTCATGTTTCAGATGCTCAAAATAGTATATCTTTCTCTACTCTTACTTGTGTGATCTAGCACACATCTCTTCTTCATCTTTCAATCTTTGCTAAAAAAAACTTTCCTTTGTCATTTATCAATTTCAATAAAAGATATTTCCTTTGTCCTCTCTGAATCGCAACTTCTAATTTCTCTGCATTTTTTCTTTTTAAATCTTCATTTGTCAATCATAACTTTGAATTAGTAATGATTTTCTATTTATCCTCTTTGGCTTTCAAAATTCTTTTTTCACTTTCTGGTTAATTTCTCACTTTTCCTTTTTAATGTTTGTTTTCGCGGAGACGTTTGTACTCTGGTGCCACATTTTTTCAAATATGTTATGCGTTTGTGACCATTTGCATTGCATGTTTAATGGCTCTAGTTTGTGTGTTATAGGTTTGATGGTTTGTGTTGCTTCACAACTGCTTTGCGTGTTCGAAACTGCTTCACAGGTTTGCCACTTGACCTAATAATAATTACTAATAATGATTACTTTTTTATGTTAGATATATGATTAGGAAAGTGACCCTAATGAATAAACAAATGATCCACATAAATATTCATAATTGAACAATGTTATTAAACTTTTATTACGTTTGACTTTATGACTAAGAACAAAAATATTGTAATATACCACTAGTTTGAACTTCTAAACTTTATTGTTTACCTTGAACTCATAAATAATTTTCTTTGCTATTTTTATGAATGTTATTTCCAATTATAAATAAATATCAAAATTTTAGAATCTTTATTTTTTTCATACTTTTTTGGAATTATGTGTATTAAAAAAATGCAACAAATAAAATTAAGGGGGTTTGAAACACAAGTAAAAACATTAATAAATAATGAATTGTGTTATAGGAGTAAAAAATATTGGAAAGGATTTTAGAACTGTCACATATTACCAGGGGTTTAAAATCGTTTGGAAGTAGCAAATATTTTTAAAACTCGTAAAGTACTAGAGATTTATAAATCGATGGTAAATAACATAGGTTTTAGAGCTGTTGATAAGTAATCGAGGCTACCAAACCACATGTAAGTATGATTATTCTAGAAGTTAGTGAAAATTGTTGATAATCTTTTAGTCCAATAAGATTCTTAACGAGATTAAAATTGTCGAAAAAAAATCAAATATAATGTTAAAAATTATTTATGTTGTAGTGGTATAATGACAAGATAATTTCAAGTTAATTTTGTAATTAGATATTCAAATAGTAATATAAATGACAATAATCAATATAATGGAGACAATCACTCCCATTATTACGTACTTAAAAAAACTAAATGAAGAGGTATATATTTTTGTGTCAATTATATTTTTTAGCCGATTCCACATGAAGAAAAAGATGTTCTACAATTTCAAATTGTAGTTGACAATGATGACACATTAATATAATGTTCTACTTTCAACCTACTCTTAACAGTATACCGAGATTTTTTTTAGAGATAATAATAAATAATTAAAATCTTATGCTAAAGAAATTTTATTTATGTTTTCTTTTAAATTCCGTCACCATCATTTGTGGTTCTAAATTTTGATAAATTATATCCGTTTCAAAAATAAATCCAAGTTTCTTCTATTTTATTTATCATAATATGATTCTCTCCTAACTAAGTTTATACATAAAAAAATCCCAAATTTTTTATTTCTTGAAGAACTATATTATAAATACAAATTAATTATTTAATAAGTTCTTATGGTCGAAGTCAATCTGATGATTTTTACTTCCTGTACTTCCATAATTTCTTTGCGCACTCCCTCAAACATTGAAATGAAAATTTTATCGAAGAGTCACTTCCATATCATATATATTGAAAGCTTGTCTGAATAAGTTTTTTGAAAATTTTTAAACGAAGTTTCGGAATAAAATTTTTGAAAAAAAAATTTTGGAATAAAATTTTCAGAATGTGATATTCGGAACAGTATTTGTAGAATATGATACCTACGAATTGAGAACAGCTTCTTCTCCACCAATTTCTTCTCCTTCATCGACGAACACAGACTGCACCTTCGTCACACCCACAAAACCCGGTCCAACACCGCCAAACCGGTTGCAAGAGAGAATACGTGGATGTATTCTTTCTGGGGGTGCAGGAAGAAGGGGCATTTTTTTCCCTTTTTTTTTCTCAAAGATAAAAGATGGGTTGGGCCTAGATTTTATAAAGTCCAAGTCCAATTTCCTAGAAATATGAAAGCCGCGTTCTGCATCATGTGATTCTTGTCTACTAAGGTTTTCGTTGGGAGCACTCAAGCTTTTTTGAAGTTGTGAAAGCACTGCACACCCAAATTCAGAAGACATGGATCCCAAGCTAACCGAGGTTTCTCAGCTCTTCGATCGCTTCAAGGCTTCGTTTCTCAGGAACGACTACGACAACTGTTCCAATCTCCTTTCTCAACTAAAGGTATTTCTCATCCAACCTAACCCTAGTTTACTTATTGCTCTCAATTCCAAAATTCGCTCATCATTTAAGTTCTTTCTTCTCTTTGAAGATCGATTCTGTTGCTTTCTTTGCTTTTCTTCAATTTATTTTGTTTTGAGCTTGGCTGTGGAAGTGAGCAAGTTGTGGAATGGGGTATGTTGCTTCAGTTGAGATCATTATAGCAATGAGCACTCTGGGTAAGATAGATTACAGTAAAACCAACGCTATTTGTAGATTTAAGAAGTTTTCTTAGTTATGTCATGGAAACAATGTGCACTGAGCAGATAAATTGTGTTTTTACCTTTGGGCACTGGGCTATTATAATACATACATGTGCTCTGCCCCATCAGTACACTTGTTACAAATAGCAAGATCCTCTTCATTTCCTGCATCCCCACAGATATCACAAACTATATCCTGCTATCAAATGGGAGCGAAAGAAGCTATGTAAATTGATTTGAAACAAAAAATAAGCAGCTTATTATGTGGCATGTATACATCTTTTAACATGCTATAATGCCACGAGTGTAATCTAATGCATGATTTCAGAAGTTCATACTCACGAAATTGTTGTCAACAGAACTTGATCATGAGGTATGATGCAGAAATGGAAAAAAGAAAAAAAAAATTTGTAGATGGAATTTCAAACACTAACATAGCACAACATGCCACAACAGGATGTAAAGGATTCTGTTGAACACCAATTCTGAAGTGAAATTTGAATGGGATACTTAACTGAGTGCCATGTATAACAGAAAGATAGAGAAAGCTAGAGTTAAAGATCTATCAAATACTCCATGTGATAGGTTTGAAAAACATAAAATAATACATAGCACAGTGCTACAACAAGATCATCTACTAGGGTATCAACAAAGGGGTCAAAAGGCAGGCAGACAATCTAAGTTTTCTAAAACGAAAATTCACAATCTGACTATTAAAAAATTTGAAGTAGTTCTCTTAATATTGCAAATTCGTTTCAAACATTCCATGCACCATATGGAGCTCGTACATAAGTCACACATACCTAGATTTGCTTTCTATTTTAAACCTCAACCTTGATCAATCCATATATTTCCTCATGTCACACCAGTCCGTTTTGCTTATGACCCTTTCATTATTAATATATTATTAAAAGTTTAACATTTAACTACTAGCATATAATAGTGTTCCTTGGCTCACATTTCGGAAAAAGAAATTCCTTGGTGCAAATCATCAACTACTGGTGAGGTTTCAGATAACCCAGTCTCTCCTCCAACATTCTGTGAAGAATTCCATCAACTTTATGACACTAATTAAACATAGTGAAATCAAGAGACTCTTCCTATTACTGAGTTCCAAACACACCTTAGTGGACAATATTTTACTATTTCTTCAATTTTTCTTTCCATATAACAATGTAGAATCACAATGATCAGTAGGATAAGATTTGGTAATCACAAATGTTTTTTCTTGAATATGAAAATGAAAAATACAAAAAGCTCCTATGCAATTTGAGATTGAATCAACAAAATCAGAACTAGAACAAATAGGTCAATAAACAGTCCACTCATAGAAAAGTAAAACAACAACAAAAGCCTTATACCACTTGGTAAGATCAGGTACATAGATAACAAAATGCCAACTTCCTCTGGGAGTGTACTGTGAGGGATAAAGTGTGTTGATTGATTTACTAGTCCCCCACTCAAGCTCAATGATAGAAGGGGTGATTTTACTTGGAAATATGATGTCTTAGTATTTATAGGACAAGGACTTGTATGATTAATAATGCTACAAACAGCTTGAATTCATAGCTCAAGTCTATTTATTGTCTATATAAGATGGAGGTTTGAAAGATCTTAGCTTCCTTCATTTTGGTACGTATTTGCAGATGTTGTTATTTATTTAATTGCTGCCTCGCTGTTTACTTGCAGGTGTTACTGACAGGGTTTAGAAGCCTTCCACCATTGTTTGCAGATACTCCTAATGCTGTTCATGAGTTAACAATAGCAAGTAACACTCTTTGCTCCAATCTGTTACAGTGTTTCCCTTCCCCCATCTTTTTTGTGTTTAATGGGCCTATAGCCATTACTTAGGCTTAGACTAATTATTTAAGTAGTAGAAGCGAAACCTGTTCGCAAATCTTAAATTGGCTGATTCATAAAAGATATCAATATGCACTGGCTTTCCTGTAAGCTATTTGTGATTGAAAATGGAATTTCTCTTCTATACCCTCTATTTTTGTAGGCAGTAAATAAAGCTGAAACTTAACAATCTTCTTTGTTGTTAGAAAGATAATTTTGCTATCTGGCTGTTGAGAGAAGTTAACCGTTGTTTTGCCATATGAGGAATGGTTATTGTGGTTTACTCTATAAATACTAGTAGACAATGAAAAGGTTATAATAATTTTTGTTCATCTAAATTTAGAAAATGTTTGATGCTTGGAGGCAGCAGAATAATGAGCTAGAGCCTTATTGATTAAATGAAACAGATTACTAAAACAATAGCTGAATGATTGAATCATATCAGCATGGTTAAGATAATAAATATTTCAAAAATGTAAAAGAAAAAAAATGTTAGAAGTTCTATATTTAATATTTTTTTTCTGTTGGTTTTTGAACTTCTAGAACCATATTGATAATCAAGGAAATTAATAAACAATATCTCAATGACTGAATCATATCAGCATGAATAAGACAATAACTATTTCAAAAATGAAAGGGAAAAAAGTTAAAAGTTCTATATCTAAGATTTTCTTTTTCTGTTGGTTTTTTGAACTTCTAGGGGATATATACGAGCATGCCGTTGTCCTTAGTGTGAAAACTGAGGATCAAGATGCCTTTGAGAGGGATTTCTTCCAGTTGAAACCTTATTATACAGATGCCTGGTAATTTCTGCTTGCCCCTCTCTTTACACAAAATATCCATTTACTCTGGAAGAGATAAATCTGCAACAAAAGCAAAGAATGGACATCTTCTGATTGTTCACCTATAAACTTGTATAGTGTATGCCAAGAAGTATAAAAGTAGTATCAATATTAAAATATGATGTTATATGCAATTCTTCTTTCACTCTTCCTTGTTGGATTCTTGTATTTCATGGGAACTTTTCTTGTGTGGCAGCAATCGGCTTCCACCATCACCTCAGGAGTACCCAATACTGGGTCTCAACCTGTTGAGACTACTTGTGCAGAATAGGATTGCTGAATTCCATACTGAGTTGGAATTACTTTCTTCTGCTGCTCTAGAGAATCCTTGCATTAAGCATGCCGTGGAGTTGGAACAATCTTTTATGGAAGGAGCATATAATCGTGTCTTGAGTGCTAGACAGACAGTGCCACATGATACATACGTTTATTTCATGGATCTCTTGGCAAAGACTGTCAGGTAGTATTTGCTATTATTGTTTTATTTTAATTGCATGGGGGATGGTTGAACTCAAGTGATAAATAAGGGGAAACTGGATCCCCTACTTGATTTCTTCAGAAGTTGGGCTTATATTTTACACTGTTTTGGAATTTTCTCTTCCAAACTGATTTCTAGAATTACCAGTAACTTGAGTCATTTTTATTCTTGTAATTCTATTTTATTTGCTTCCTGCAATGGCGATTTGATGGAAGCACGACCTTAAAGCTCGAACACCTGCCTCTCTAGTGGTTCTATTATTTTCCGATTGTTCATCTATATTGATTTTCTAATTAGTTTTTACCTATCTTCAACATTCAGAGATGAAATAGCAGGTTGTAGTGAGAAAGCATATGACTATCTTTCAATTAAGGATGCGAAGCAAATGTTATTGTTCTCATCTGATCAGGAACTCCTGGAATATATTACAGAGGTGAACTATCTTATGTCCCCTTAATTTTTGTGTTTCATTGCCAGGGAGGGAGGTGTTGATATTGGAATTGGGCATGAGATTGGACTTGACATTTGGAATTGAACCTTAGATATTTAATAATGATTATGTTTTGAAGTTCTTTTAGAATTGAAAAGACCATTACATGGAATTGTAATATTAATAATAACCACACTTTAACAATTCCTAAACTCTACCTCTAAATCACAATTTCCAAACTTCACTCCCCTCTAACATTCTTGTTTTTTTTTCTACATTAGCTGCCACGATCACTACTGTCCACTGTCAGTGTTCCTATTGTCACCACCTATAACCTATACCCATCAACCACCAAGACCACCACTACTATTTCTGTCATCACCAAGATCACCACCACTATTTTGGTCATCAGCAAGACCACCATCACTATTGTTGTCATCACCCTTCCCCCACCGCTGTAACCACTTAGTGTCCCCCTGTTACCAGGACTTGTGACTATTTTCTCCATTTTCACTTGCAAATTAAACTTTTTATTCAAACATGACATAACTCATCCTGTGGGAAAATGAAGTTGAAGTTAAACTTTATAATTCTAAATAATTACATGTAAAAACCAAATATATAAATTATGAGCTCAAGTATTCTAATTCTGTTAGAATATAGGAATTGGAATTATAATTATAAATTCTATTCCATGTGCCAAACGGACATGGAAAATCATTCATATCTCTTTCAATATTTACATTTGTTCTTTCTCATGTTCTAAAGTTATTATCTATTTATTGAAGGAACATCCTGAGTGGGAGATAAAGAATGGTAGTGTCTATTTCCAGAAGGCAAAAGAATCTGCTCCGTGCAAAGAGATACCCTCTCTGCAGCTCATCAACCAGACACTTAGTTATGCTAGGGAGTTGGAGAGGATTGTCTGATAAGATATATGAAGGCGGCTTTTGTGTTTCAAAATTTCTAGGTGCCTGGATAATAGCTTCTAATATTGTCTTCTGAAATTGTTTAATTCTCATTCAATGCGGAACTAAAAAATTGTTCACCACTGTATTTTGATCATTTAGGTGGCTGTATGGTTACTTTTATTTTTTTTACCTCGTGCTCTGGAAACAGGAAAAAATGTTTTATACATACTTTTCTTTTTTTATGATTATATGATTCATTATTCTGTACTCTAAATTTTAAAGCCATAGAAAGGTTCATCACCAGAATATGGGGATATAAATTTTCCAAGTCGTGCATTTGGTCACTTGATTTTTTCCTTAGGTTAATTACCAATTTAGAAAATTTAGAATGATGATGTGCTCAGCTATTGGGTTTTGTTTTCTAAACAATTCTGATCAGCATATTGTATGTGATAACTAAATAGTAGTTAGGGAAAAATGTTGAGATTTGATTTAGGCTTAATTACTGTTTTAGTCCTCTAATTTGTTAGCAAATTTCAAAATGGTCTTTCTATTATTCAGAGTCTCAATTTAGTCCTCAAGTTTTCAAAAGTGATTCAATTTAGTCCTCAAAGTTAACAGCGTCAAAATGAATAACGGAACAGTGACCTGGCTGTTTTACTCTGTCTCATTTCGAATTACTTGGCCTGTTACACTGTGTTTATGTGGAAGGTGAATTGGGTTGAATGTAATTAGGGTTACTAATATTGGAATTGGGATCAGGGGTGAAAAAGATTTGTCGAGGCATTGCGTTGGTGTGAGGAATTGGGATCAGCATCAATTTCGTTCTTGGGGTTATGATCTGTAATCGAAATCGTGGAGCATATTCCAGGTGAGTTGTGCTTCGAATTTTATGACTTGCGTTTTAGGGTTTTGTGGATTTTGGGTATAGGGTATAGGGTTTTGATTTAGGGGGTTTTGGGTACAACAACCTCTCCACATTGACAAATGGGAGACACACCCAACGCTTCCACCCACCACCAAGAGAAGACACACCACGAATTTCATTGTGTGAACAAGTGCAAGACTTATAGGAGTTGGCTTCGGAAATGTCTCTCAACAACAAAATCTGGGGCCAAAATAATTAGAAGAATGTTGTGCAGCAACGTAGCAGAGGAGAAGAATGAATTTAGGATGCTGGGAAAAATTTAGGGTTTCATGATTCCCATTTCTAAACAAAGTTAAACTTTTTCAACATATGCCACGTCAATTGTTCTTGCCTCTTAAAAATGTTGACACGTATAAGTACAATTGTGCCACCTCACTACTGTTTGAACGACGTTTGTTTAAATTAAACGGAGAGGACTAAATTGAGTCACTTTTCAAAACTTGAGGACTAAATTGAGACTCTGAATAATAGAATGACCATTTTGAAATTTGCTAACAAATTAGAGGACTAAAAGAGTAATTAAGCTTTTGATTTATTTATTTTTATTGTAATTTGTGAACCCTTATGGAGGGTTGTTTTTGTGTTAAGTCACGAAGATAAAAATATTTGCTTTCAACATGCACTTTTGCATTACATTATCCAAGTTTGATTTGTGGCCGAATGATTTTTTTTTCTTTGAAAGTATGTTTTTTAACCTTCATCCGAATGAGCTGTTTATTCTTTAAAAGAGTATATATTTTTTAATTTATGTCCGAATGAAGTTTTTATGCAGTGTTCGTATGAAAGAATTGCACTGTTGAATTAGATTTGAGAGAGCGAATTTTGGTGATCTACCTCGTTCGTTTTCGATCATTTGAAGGGATGTGCGAGTGTGTATTTGGGAGATGGAAGGATTAATCCATTTCCTCAAAACTGTGAAGATAAGGCAGAATGGTTATCCAGATGACAAAAATAACCTTTGCTCCTTATACCATGTAAAACACCTGCATCTACCATATTCTTTCTTCTTTGCCAGATTCCTTCCTCTCTATCGAGATTTCTGACCAATATTTGGTGCCTGTGTATGAAAATAAATTTGTATAGATTTTGGTGGATGAATTTTTGTATTTTTTTTTAGTTTAGAAAGTTACCAAAATACTCTTAATGGAAAAATAGAATGATTTGGTAATTTGATATTATAAAAATAATTATAATTAATTAATACGAATTAAAAGGAAATATATTAAAATTATATAGAATTTTAAAATAAAAAAAATTAAATTTTTATGAATGTAAAAAAAAACTATATAATTAAATTTAAAGAAAAAGTTAAACAATTTATATAAAAAAAAGTTTTTAAAAAAAATTAAAAAAAAAAGTACGAAAAAAGTAAAAAAACAAAAACACAACACACATGACACCGGTGTGGTAACCGGTGTCATCCCTTCATTGCCAAGGCACCGGTTACGTAACCAGTGTCATTCACACACTAGCACTGCACTAGTTAGCTAACCGGTGCGCATATCTAGCACTATTTGGGACTTCATCCCCACCACACACGCCACCACCTCCTTCACCGCACCACCACAGCCCACCACCTCCATCCTTTTTCTGCCCCACCACACCCAAGCACCTCATGTTCTTCCCCATCCATGGATGCACTCAACAATCACACACACACACGCACCACGCCGTGTCCCAAAGTAACACCATCCATCACAGAAGGTTATTTTCGTAATCTTTCACATTATATACGAGTATCCGCTCACTTTTGCGAGGATGAATTAAACCATCTATTCCTCAAATCCGCTCTCTCATATTTCTTTAAATCCCACAAAACGAACGTATTCAATTTACGAAATTCACTCTCTCAAATTATCTCGACAGCTCCAACCCCACATACGAACACACCGTTAGTGTTTGAAAGTGCATAATTTTTTCTAGAAGTCTTCAAAATTGAGATGTATTTTTTACAAATGTTTTCCTACATATTGTCATTATAAAGTAATTTAGTCCTCATAAATACAGATTAAATTACGTTTCATTAAGATTTAAATCAAGTATTAAGTTTTTGATAAATTTAAGATTTCTGATAAAATTGTTATAGTTCATCGAGTATTAACAAATTTTATATTTTTCATCTGGTTAAGCATTATTTAAATTTTTTGTTAATTGGGTGATACAGTTGTTATCTAGTCTTCTTACTTTATTTATTTGTTACGTGTAATTTTATAACTTTTGTTTATCTCACATTTTATTATTAATTTTAATTATTATAATTTGTTTTTCATTTTTTTAATCAATCATCAATAAATTGTCACCTCTTTAACGACATTCATGAAACTTTGCTTTCACTTATAGAGAATTTTTACTCTCTGATACACCTCACAACAGAGGATTACCAGGCTTCTTCCTTTTACTATGAAAATCATACTGAAGTTTCATGTCTTTTTACATGTTCGACCAACTTTTTAGTTCGAATTCTATCCTGTGTTTTATAACACACATCTACAAATTGTGAAGATTAAGATCAATTTCTTCATAGAATTTTTCATACGCAAAATGGAAAATGTGCAGAGTTGGGAAAGCAAATCCTACATTACATAGAAATGGCCCGTTTATTTTATTTTTTTTAAAATATCCATAGAATTTAAGTGTTATAAGTTACTTGCTTTCATTCTGCCAAAAAACATTTATAAGATATAATATTTTAATTAACGTCATTCATCTCAATAATTGGTGTTAACGTTTAATGTGTATAATATGAAGATAACTGTTTAAGTTTGATTGAAAAACAGAGTTAAAAGCAGCATGGTTGAAATTAAGTATGTGATGATGAGGTTTTTGATAGCGCTACAACTATTTACCTGTGACAGAAACAAACCATTCACTCGTTTTCGTCTATAAAGATTCGTTTCTTCCTTTTTCCGTAAAGTTAGCTTTACAAAAGATAGAAAAAAGGAAATAAAGATTTATTGAAACCTGATAACACCGACCTACATAGAGTGTGTTATACTCCAATTCTCACTCTCCAAAACGCCACAAGTCAACAAATGGGTCTCATCTGTAAGCCCCACAACTGTCACCTAATTCAATTAACACTTTTTATGTGATTAGTAACAAGGAGAAAGATACAAAATATTTATAGAAACAATTCAAAAAATGTGGGTAACACATGGTATGCATAAATGTGCTGAAATTGTTAGCAGAGATGCAATTCTTGAAATATGACAAGACCACACATTAGATCAGATCCAGATCCAAAGTTCCAGATCCAAAGTCCTTTCCTATTCAAGTCATTGAAACCCTTCGCATAAATTTAAAATCACATCCACTTCACATTTAACTCTACCATTACACCCTAAGTTATTGTTTTGCAATAAGAGAAATCCACTTAGCATAAACCAATTTTTGTGTTGATTTTGCATAACAGAAGCAGAGATATAATAGATTGTGCATCCTAGATTTACATAAACAGTAAATATAGAAATATAGAGTTGTGGTCCTACAGGGTACAGATTCCAATCAGTGTCCTACACAAAGGTTTGAATTTTGTATGTATCAATCCTCCTACACACTATGTTAGTCTTATTCCACTTCCCACACTCACTTTCAGGTAAATCAGGTCCAAAATAGTCAACCTCCAACACAACTGAATCTCAAAAACAGCAATTATAGCTCTCAAACACTAATTTACACCAAACCAAAACAAAAAGGCAAAGAGAGAGAGAGAGAGAGTGTTACAAACACAGTGTTTGAGAGTGAGAGTGAGAGTGTGAGTGAGTGAGGAAAATGGGTTTCACCTTCACCACCATGACCCTGAACTTGCTCCTCCTCATAGCTATGGTGGCCACCAACATTCTCTCCCTCTACCACCTCTCCTCCACCCTCCAATCCCCCAAATCCCCCAAACCACCCCCACCTGTCCCAGACCAACTCATCCACCAGCTCCACACCATACGCGCCACCATCAACCACCTCACGCGCCTCCAGAATTCTAACCCCTCCAAAAAATCAACCATCCCCTCAGATCTACTCCTCTACTCACACCTCTCCCCAATTGCTTCATCATGCCACAACCACCCCGAACTCCTCCATAAATACATGACCTACACCCCCTTCTCTCTCTGCCCCTCCGATTCCGACCTCGCCGAATCCCTAATCCTCCGCGGATGCCACCCTCTCCCCCGCCGCCGCTGCTTCTCCCAAACGCCACAGAAACCCATTCCGCCAAATTCCCTCCCGCGAAACCCCTTCCCCCCCTCCCTCCCCGACAACGCCGTCGTTTGGGACCACTACACCTGCAAATCCTTCGATTGCCTCAACAGGCAAAACCCTAACCTCGGCTTCGAACCCTCACGCGACGTTTCCAAGTTCAACTCTTACAAGAGCGACTTGGATCTCCCGATTAACCAGCTGTTTCAGATCGCCAAGGCGGCGAAATCGGTGCTCCGGCTCGGCCTCGATGTCGGCGGTGGCACCGGGTCGTTCGCGGCCGCGATGAAGCTCCGCAACGTGACGGTGGTGACCACTACGATGAACGTGGCGGCGCCGAACAGCGAGGCCGTGGCGCTGCGGGGGCTGGTGCCGCTGCACGTGCCGCTTCAACAGCGGCTGCCGCTGTTCGATGGAGTGGTGGATCTGGTGCGGTGCGGGCGCGCCGTGAACCGGTGGATCCCGGCGACGGTGTTGGAGTTTCTTCTGTTTGATGCTGATAGGGTGCTCAGGGGTGGAGGGTACCTTTGGGTGGACCACTTTTTCAGCAAACGGGTGGATCTTGAGAAGGTTTATGCGCCATTGATTGGGAAATTGGGTTACAAGAAGGTGAAGTGGGCGACGGGGAACAAGACCGACGCTAGTGGCGTCAAAAATGGTGAAGTTTTCTTGACAGCGTTGCTGCAGAAGCCTGTGTCCAGATGATGGTCGTTACACGCAAATAAAGGTAGAGATTTTGCAAATTAACTCTATATCATTTAGTTAAGAATCTAACTAGAACGGTTTACCTCTATACAGTGCTAATGATCATAAACCCAAGGTAGATACGATAGAAATCTATATCTTATTGTTCATTGCTCTATCTATTTTATTGAAACTTCCCCTCATTTCCAAGTAGTAGCCAATTTTAGAAGAGTCTTGGTAGTAATTTAATTAGGAAGCTAGCTTTTATCTGAAGATATTAATTTTACAAGTCCATAACTTCTATGTATAACTCTTATGATATGTACTGTAAAAGTCGGAAACTTATCATACATTGCAATAATTTGTGATGGGATAACTGTGTAAATTCTCTTGTATTGGTCATTTGCTTAATTGGCATCTATTTATGTATAATAATATAATAATGTAATATATTATTTTGTTAATGTCATGTATAAGTTTCCATATATAGTGCAATTATTGATTTTTATAGTAATTATCGGATCGGTTGTTGTGATTGATAATGTGAACTTCTTTAAATTGACCTATGAAAATTAAATAAATGGATTAATCAATTAAATTATTGTAATTTTTGGTGTTATATCTCAAAAAAAAAAGATTTGATGTTTCAGTTTGTACCTAGATGAATGTATTTTTTTATTGGACAGTTTAAAATTGATGTATTGTTTGTCAAAAAGAGGAGAGGGGCTTACCATGCCAATTATTCTTTATGTGGTGATGTTTACAATATATCGAACTTGTATGGCATCAGAAATGGATTAGAATTAATTAGCTCCACCTTAGAAGCTTGCTCAAGAGAAGATGATTGTTCAACTTTATAAAACTTAGGCTACATTTCTTGTTGTTCTTGGACATCTTAACAAATGCTAATAATATTTGTGATTTTGTTGGATAAATTAAACTATTGTGTCTTTAATAATGTGTAAGGCTGGACCTGGTTGGTGGAAGCACCAAAGGGTCATCTCTTCTATTGTGTGTTTGCTGGGTCATTCTATCATAAGCAAGGAATGTACCATGGCTTGATCTAAATCAATCCTGTAAATTTAGGACACTGTTAAAATTTTCTGAATTATGTTACTTTGACGATATATAATTACTCTGCAACATTATATTTCTGTCTCTGTTCTGATTATTTTGGGTCTGTTTTGCACATCGCAGATTGATGATAAGCAGGTGGGTTTATCCGGATTTGCTTGGTGATAGATGTTAATGGGGCACGTAATGAAGCAATTTTCATGCCCAGTGATGGATCATAACCCGTTCAAACAAAAGATAGAAAGAAGTCGATGACAGGTGTATATCCGTGGGGACTTGGGGAACCTGGTTCAGGAAATAGTTTTTTCTCATCGTTTTTTTACTTCTATTTCATTAAATTATTATGCCTAATTAATTTCTTTTCAAATAAATATAAGAAACGCCATTTTCTTTCTTCTTCGTTTTCAAATATATATATTTTTTGCGGCGCTTGCTATTTATCATTATCGATCGTCCTGTTTCATTTTGATAATTCGTTTATCATTGTTGGAAAACTAGTGTGAATATGAATTCTAAGTTCCATGTCATTTCCGCTTCGTAACTTATTAATATGAAGCCACTGATCTTATTTGACTAAAAGTTTAGGTGATTGCTTTCAATATTTAATTCACCTAAACGGCAGTTGCTTCATGTATATATTTCTTCGTGCACTTCGTGTGTATATATATATATATATATATATATATATATATATATATATATATATATATATATATATATATATATATATATATATATATATATATATATATATATATATATATATATATTGGGATTTTTAGGGCTTTTGAAAATATGAGAGATATAAGAGATACATGTGATATGTTATACCGAAGAACATGTTTTTGTATTTTATTGATATACTCTATATATAAAGCAAAATATAACAAATATCAAGTACAAAATATTTAGAATATTTCACTCCTAATTAAAATAATAACAAATTTCTAAAACTGATACATATCTCTAAAATTAAAATATTTTTTAAAAACTAATTTAAATAAAAAAGATATTAAGTAATATTCTTAACATTCCTTCTTGCTTAATATCTGTTTATTTTATATCTTCAGATTTGATTCTCCATCTTTTGATGCTTGATTTTTTCCTCTTTTTGTGCTTACAATATTTGTTTTTCTCCTTCTTCCATGGCATCACATCTTTCTTCAATTTGGCATCATCCTTCATATTTCTTCTTATATCAGCATCATCTTCTTTTTCTTTGTTCGGTGTGGATTTCATTGGAGTG